>Ga0209036_1000134_pt1 | contig 28693 bp, 22 predicted proteins | sample MarorgKNORR_S2LV_3_FD_188222 | JGI IMG/M metagenome (GOLD analysis project Ga0209036, IMG submission 188222) | Marine microbial communities from the Southern Atlantic Ocean, analyzing organic carbon cycling - DCM_A/KNORR_S2/LV (SPAdes) (version 2) | ecosystem: Environmental > Aquatic > Marine >... | reverse complement strand
AATTTTAACTAATCGGTGTCCGTCTGTTGCAACAAAATCTACACTACTATCTAAAAAATTAAAACATGCTCCATTTAAAGCAGGTTTAGTTGGTTCACTGTTAATAGCATACATTAGAGATGAAATAATTTCTTTTAATGATAAAGTTTCAATACAAAATAAGTTGTCATGTTTATTTTCTGGTATTTCAGGGTACTCCTGAAAAGGAATAGTTGATATATCAAAAGATACTCCAGACTCTGATTTAATATTAATATGTGGACCAGAAACTTCAATATCTACTCTTCCATCGTCTAAAACACTTATAATATCATTCATTTCAGACGTTGGAAATAAACATTCGCCTTCATTATTAACCGAAGCATTTATATGAGTCTTTACACCTACTTCTTGATCAGTGGAGTGAAGTAAAACCCCAGCAGGTGAGGAAGATATATAAGTATAATTAACTAAAGGGTTTTGTGATTTTAATTGAGTTGTTTTAGAAAGTTTTGAAAATGCTTGTTGAAGTTCTTTTTTTGTGGTTGAAATATTCATAATTAACCTTCAATATTATAATAATAAAGCGTTGAGTACAAGATTAAATTGGCTTATATATTTATAAACTATTTATATATAAAAAATTAACAATATTATTATATATGTTGAATTGTGGAAAAGTCAGTTTTTTTATTATTTTATCGTCGAAGAATATTATTTTTTATTTTTTAAAAAATAGTGTAAAACCTGTTTAATAATTGTTAATAAGTTTAATTATTTTTTTTAAGAAAATTATCCGTTTATTTGTGGATAACTTAGTGGATTTCTTTTAATATAAAATTGAGATTTAATTTTTTGAATCCAACTTTGATACCAATCTGATTTTTTCTTATTTAATGCCATTTGTTCTAAATCCAGCCAATTTGATTCTAACGATGGTATACCACCTTTTTTAATTTCATCAACCCAAATTAAATGATATCCAAAATCTGTTTCAATTGGATTGCTAATAGTTTTAGTATTGATAGTGGAAATTTCTTTTTTTAGTTCAGGTACCTGATAATATTCTAAATCAATCATTCCTAAAAATCCGCCATTAGTATTACTGGTTTTGTCGTCGGAAAAATCTGCAGCAGCCTGATAAAAATCATCATAACCACTTATATTATTTTTAATATTATTAATATTATCATAAGTGTTTTTTTTATCTAAATCTGTAGTTTCTGTTCTAATTAAAATATGTCTAGCCAACACCTTTTCTCCGGTTCTTTCAAGAACCTCTATTAAATGATGTCCATATTTTGTTTTAACAGGATCTGATAATATATTTTTTTCTATTGTAAAAACAACCCTGTCAAACTCTTGAACAAATGTTCCACGAGGAACATAACCTAAATTACCCCCCTGATTTTTAGATCCAGGATCATCTGAATATGTTTTTGCCGCCTCATCAAAACTCAATTTTTTATTTAAAATTTTATTTTTTATATCTTTAGCTTTATTAAAAGAATTTTTTTCTGACTCTTCCGATGGTTTAATTTCTATTAAAATATGATGAGTCTTATAAAGAGTAGGAAAGGATGGTATACTGTCTTTATAAGTATTAAAAAAATCTATAACATCTCCTCGAGAAACATTAATTGATGTAGTAAGAGAGGATGTATATTTTTCTGCTAATAATTTTCCTTTCATATCATCCCTATATGATCTTTTAAAATCTGAAATCTTTTTACCAAGAGCTTCTTCCGCCAATTCTTTGCTACCCGTTTGAGCAATTATGTTATCAATTTGTTGATTTAAAGCCTTATCAATATCTTTCTCTAAAATTTCAACGGAATCCTGTTCTGCCATTTCTATAATTAATAATTGTTCTATCATGCTTTCTCTGGAAGATTCTAGTATTTTTTGATATACTGATGGACTAGTGTTTGGATTTATTTGTTGTTGAGCTGCTACAGCATTAGCAGCTAAAACCACATCGCTCATCAACACAATTTTATTTTCTACTACTGATACAACCCTATCTAAAAGAATTTCTTGTTGTGCCTGTAAAAAAGACATAAATAATAATATATAAATAAAATAATTCATTTTTTTTGTTTCACGTGAAACGGACGTTTTAAATATACTAATAAAATTGAAATATCCGATGGTCTAATACCATTAATTCTTTGTGCCTGTCCAACTGTTTGTGGTTTTATACTAATAAATTTTTCTCTACTCTCATTAGACATACTTTTTATATCGTTATAATTAAACTCCTCCGGAATAATCATATTTTCATAAACCTTAATTTTATCAATTTCTTCTTTTTGTCTATTTATATAACCACTGTATTTAACAATTGTTTCCGCCTCAAATAAAATTTCACTTTTCATATAGTCAGAAAGATTATTTTTAAACTTTTTAACCTTTATTTTAAGGTCTAATAAAGAAACCTTTGGTCTTTTTAATAGGTTTGCCATCCTAATAGACTCTTTTATTGGTTTTTCATCTATTTCAACTAATTTTTTATTAATAGAATCTGGGTTTATATTATTTTCTTCAAGGTGTTTTACAATATTTAATGTTTCTTCTATTTTTTCACCCAAAATATCCAAGGTTTCATCGTCGAGAAGACCATATTTTTTTGATTTTTTTAATAATCTTTGATCTGCATTAGAAGACCTTAGCTGGAGCCTGTGTTCAGCTCTAGATGTAAACATTCGATAAGGTTCATTTGTGTCCTTTAAAATTAAGTCATCAATAAGAACTCCAATATATGCCTCGCTTCTTTTTAAAATTAACGGATCTTCTTTTAAAATAAAACATGAAGCATTAATGCCTGCTATAATTCCCTGTGATGATGCCTCTTCATATCCGGACGTACCATTAATTTGTCCTGCCATAAACAATCCTGAAATAGCCTTACTTTCGAGTGTGTTTTTCAATTGTGAAGGATAAAAAAAGTCATATTCAATTGCATATCCAGGTCTTATAAATTCAACATCTTCTAAACCAGCAACCGTTCTTAGAGATTTCAGCTGTATTTTTTCCTCAAGGCTTGTAGAAAAACCATTAACATATATTTGCTCTGACATGGTCCACTCTGGCTCAAGTTGTAAAACGTGAGATGGGTTTTGATCAAACTTATAAACTTTGTCTTCTATAGACGGACAATATCTTGGACCGGTTGCCATATTTTTTCCAGAATACATTGCAGACGAAGAAAGGTTTTCTAGAATAATATTATGAGTATCTTTGTTTGTTCTAAAAGAATAACAAGGCTCATCTTTGGGTTTAAAATTTATAGTTCTATATGAAAGGGGAGAGGGCACCTTATCTCCATACCCAGCCTCTCCTTTTTTCCAAACCACTGAAGATTTTTTTATTCTCGGTGGAGTACCAGTTTTTAGCCTACCAGATTTTAATCCTAAACTGTTAAGATTTTCAGTAATACCCTTAGCTCTTTTCTCTCCATACCTACCTGCATTAATTTGTTCAGACCCAATATGAATTAATCCGTTTAAAAAGGTTCCACATGTTAGTATAACAGCCGAACAACATATTTTTGAGCCATCTTTTAAATATACACCCACAACAACATCATTTTTAACGTCTAACGAAACCACCTCTCCCTCAAAAACATCAAGACCCTTCTCTTTAATGTGTTCTTGAGCAATTTTTTCATATAGATTTTTGTCAATTTGAGACCTTGGAGACCAAACTGACCTACCCTTTGATTTATTAAGAGTTTTACTTTGAAGGGTTGACATATCTGCAAAAAAACCCATAATTCCACCCAAAACATCAACCTCTTTTACCATTTGGCCCTTGGCCAAGCCACCAACAGCCGGATTGCACGACGTTCTACCAACTGATTTTTTATCCATTGAAATTAAAAGAGTTTTTATACCACGTTTGTGGGCAATAAGAGAGGCTTCAATTCCTGCGTGTCCTCCACCAACAACTATAAGATCATATTTATTTTCTGAGCGTTTCACGTGAAACTATTTTCCTACACAAAACGATGAAAAAACAGCATCTAATATATCATCTTTGGTTGTTTTTGAGGTTATGCTGTCGAGAAAGCCAATAGACCTGTTTATGTCTTCAACTACAAGCTCTAAAGAGTCCCCAGCCACGATCAAAGAATGAGCTTCTTTTAAGTGTTTTAGGGTGTTGTTAATAGCTATAAACTGTCGTTTTGAGGTTAACAGTGTGTCGGCGGGGGCTTCGCTGCTTACTAGGGTGGTATAAATAAGTTTTTTTAGCTCTTGAATATTGTCTCCTGTTTTAGCAGAAATATAAAGATCATATTCTTTTTCTGGGCTAGCTATATCTGACTTATTAAAAACATAAAGATGTTTGCTGTCATTAAAAACGAGCTCATTATCGTTTAAAACAATGGCTAAATCCGCCTCTTTTGCCTCCACAAAAGATCTTTCAACCCCAATTTTTTCAACACTATCACCAGACTCCCTAATTCCAGCTGTATCTTTTAACAAAACCGGCAAACCGTTTATATCAATGTTTTTTTCAACAACGTCTCTGGTTGTTCCCTCAACATCTGTAACTATAGACTGGTTTTTATTAACGAGACAATTAAAAAGTGTTGATTTTCCTGCGTTTGGAGGACCTAAAATAACAACCGAAGCTCCAACTTGAAACATTTTTGTCTCGCGAAAAGTAAGTAAAAATCCCCCAAGGGATTCAATAGCCACGCGGACAACTTTTTTTGAGTTTTCTAAAAGGTTTGGCTGTAAATCATCTTCTGATATGTCGAGGTTAAACTCAAGGTTCGCAACGACAGAAACCAGACTGGACTTAACAGAGTTTATTTTATTAGACAGACCCCCTTTTAGATTTTTAACCCCAGCTTTTGCGCCAGTTATTGATTTAGAGTGAATTATTGCTGATACAGACTCTGCTTCAGAAAGGTCAAGCTTGCCGTTTAAAAAAGCTGTTTTGGTAAACTCTCCCGGTTCGGCTAATGTAGATCCACCCTCAACCGAAAGATCAATTATTTTTGAAACAATATTAGGGTTTCCGTGACAAGAAATTTCAACAAGATTTTCACCGGTGTAAGAGTTTGGTTCAACATAGCTAGTTACAACCGCCTCATCAAAAATTAAACCATCTTTGTCGACTAGAAAACAAACTTTTGAAAGAGGGGTTTTTTCATTAAAAGGACTGTCTTTTACAAAGGTAGAAATATTTTTTATTGCATTCTTTCCTGAAATTCTAACAACAGCAATACCGCTAACGCCGGGAGGGGTTGAGCAAGCAACAATGGCCATGGTTAATGTGCCACAGGATCTTGTGAGGCTTCACTGTTAATTATTTTTTGCTGAATAATTTGCATTATATTGAAGCATAAATAATATAAGTTTAACCCAGAAGGAAAAGCGTAGAATAAGAAAAACATCATTCCCGGAAACATATACTTCATCATCTGTTGAGTGGCTTCTTGGGCAGGGTCTCCTCCTGCAGGCTGCGTTGCAGAACTAAGCTTCATTGTGTAATACATAGACAAAGACATTAAAAACGGTAACACATTAAAGGGAACACCGCCTACAACAAAAAGAGTGTCTGCTGCAGAAAGATCGTTAATCCACAAAAAGAAAGATTCACCCCTAAACTCAATTGTATTTCTAAAAACCATAAAAACAGACATCAAGATAGGCATTTGAATTAAAAGAGGAAGACAACCAGCAAGAGGATTAATTTTATGCTCTTGAAAAAGCGCAGCCATTTTTTGTTGTTGTAAGGTGGGGTTGTTTTTGTACTTAATTTTAATTTGGTTCATTATGGGGGATATTTCTTGCATTTTTTTAGAAGACCTAAGCTGTTTAGCCATTAAGGGGTATGTTACAAGTTTTATCAATATTGCAAAAAGAACAACAACAATACCATAGTTGGGTATTAAGCCGTACAACAGGATCATAATACTGTATACAAGCCAAGAAACTGAAGAAAGCCATTGCCACCCAAGAATTTTTTCTTCAAGGCCCACATTTAAACCCTCAATGCTTGAATAGTCTAGGGGCCCTAAATATAATTTATTTTTTTCAAGGTTTATGCCTTGCGATATGTTTATGTCTACACCAGCCCTGTCTGTAGATGGGTATTTATATATCTCTACCATGTCAGACTTCTCAGGAACAAAGAACACGCCAAAGTATTTGGTTCTGTATCCAGCAAAATCAACCAAACCAACATATTTTTTACTTTCTTCGTCAATATTTTTAGTGTTTGAAGATCCAAAAAAACCAGCAGAGCCAACCCTAAAAGATTCAATACTTCCTACCTGGCTCACAAGACTTTCCATAAACATAGCATCCTGCGAACCTTCATGTTCAGGAAGGCCTCCAACCCACGACAACACATATTTATCATCAAGAGAGATTTCTTTAATTTCTCTCAAGTTAACATCAACATCAACCTCATAAGAGTTATAATAAAAGGTAAGTTTTTTAGTTACAGATTTTCCCCTATAGCTTGTTCCAAAGGTCATTGAAGAGGTGGGGTTTTCCTTTGAAAGAACAGCTGAGTCACCAGAAACAAGAGACCAAAACTCATCCAAGACAACAACCTCTCCAGATTGATTTATAAAACTTACAACAAGGTTTTTGTTGTTTTGATTATCAATTAAGTTTAAAGACTGTTCCGTGCTTTTTAAGTGTTTTTTTAAGTCAAAAGAAACAAAAGACCCACCAGCACGGTTGTTTATTTTTGCAGCATAAGACCCACCATCAATAGTAAAGGTTTTGCTTTCCACGGAGCGTTGAGAGCCCACAATTTTTTGGGAGGGTTTTAGGTTTTGTTCAGCATATTTCTCAACAATGGTTGTGTCAGGTAAAACAGGGTCTTCAGGGGTTTTTTCTGACGGAGAAATAAGCTCAATATAGCTTGGCCACAATAATAATATTGCACCGATTAAAATAAAACCAGTGAGTGTTTTGCGATCCATTCTATGAAGAAACGGTAAGACGCTTACGACCTTTTTTCATACGGGCAGACAAGACTTTTTTTCCACCAACGGTCGACTTTCTTTTCATAAAACCGTGCTTATTTTTCCTTTTTCTGTTGCTAGGCTGATAAGTTCTTTTCATAATAGTATCTTGCCGAAATATAGTCCAATAAAACTATTTGTAAAACAAATAAAAGATAGACAGAAAACCAAAAAGTGCTATGCATCAATCGAAAAAGAGTGTAAAGTAATTAATGCATAAATAAAAATATGTTAATAACATGTGGATAACTAATGGATTATAAAGAAATTTGGAAAAAAACAAACGAAGACCTGAAGAACAGTTTGCCGGCTCACGCATTTGAGGCTTGGATCGAAACACTTTCTCCGGTGGGCATAACTAATGACATTCTCATTGTTGAAGCCCCCAACCAGTTTGCATATGATTGGATTATAAACAACTATCAAGACATTATTTCCTCCTCTTTAAAGGAAGTAGAAAGCACGTTACAGTTAAAAGTTTCTATTGCGCCACAGTCTGAACAAAACATTTCTTCTGTTGAGCTAGACAAAGAAGAAACAACAAAGCAGAGCAACGCAGGAAAAAGAAACAACATTAACCCGTCAAACATTTTTTCATCTTTTATTGAGGGTCCGAACAACATTTTTGCAAAAAACGCAGCACACAAAGTTGCTAGCGCCCCGGGGTCTGCAGACTTTAACCCCCTAATTATTTATGGTGGTGTGGGGCTTGGAAAAACACACCTTTTACATTCAATTGCAAACGAATTAATAAACTCAAAGAAGGAAATGAATGTTGTTTTAGCTTCTTCCGAAAAGTTTACAAACGACTTTATTGCGAGCATTCAAGAAAACAAAACGCTCGACTTTTCAAAGGTATATAGAAATGCTGATGTGTTATTGATTGATGATATACAGTTTTTTCAAGGCAAAGAACAAACACAAGAACAGTTTTTTCACACGTTTAACGAGCTTTATACAAACGGAAAACAAATTGTAATGACAGCAGATAGATACCCAGGAGAAATGGTTGGACTTCAAGACAGGTTGTTGTCAAGGTTTGAGTCGGGTTTACATGCAGATATCCAGCCCCCAGATTTCGAAACAAGGGTTGCCATATTGTCCACAAAAGCAAAACAAAACAATATGCAGATTGAAGGAAGTCACCTAGAAAAAATAGCTTCACACGTAAGAACAAACATAAGAGACTTAGAAAGCTGCGTTACAAAAATATTTGCGCACGCTACGCTTTCTGGAGACAAAATAAACGAAGCCCTGGTTGAGTCTATAATAAGAGAAAGGCTTGGAGATCAAGGTTACGGCCAAGCAAACATGCAAGATGTGGTAAGCGGTGTTTGTAGTATTTTTTCTGTTTCACAAGAAGAAATGGTAGGGCAGTCTAGAAGAAAAAATATAGCAGAGGCAAGACAGGTAGCGGCGTACTTGGCGAGAGAGGTTTTAGATATGCCATTAAGCGAAATAGGGGTACACCTGGGGGGAAGAGACCACACAACAATTATGCATGCACACAAAAAGGTCTCAGAACTATTAAAAAATGACAATAAATTTAAGAGAAGAGTAGATATTATTTATAACGAGCTAAACATTAGCTAAAGGAAAAAAGATGGCAAAAGGAACTGTAAACAAAGTAACACTAATAGGTAGGCTTGGACAAGATCCAGAAATAAGGTTTACTGGAGAGGGTGCAGCAATTGCAAGCTTTAGCGTTGCAACAAACGAGTCTTGGAAAAGCAAAGATGGAGAAACCCAAGAAAGAACAGAGTGGACCAAGGTAACCGTCTTTGGATCAACTGCAGAAAAATATGTTCAACCATATGTAAAAAAAGGAACACTGGTTTATATTGAGGGGTCTTTAAAAACTGACAAGTGGCAAGACAAAGAGGGAAATGATAGATATTCAACCGGCGTTGTTGCAAACAATTATGGAGGGGTACAGATTTTAGGCGGCGGAGAAAGCAGCCTTGACTCTTCATCTGGAATGAACCAAGAGCCCGCTAAAAAAGAAAACCTTAATCAATCAGTAGAAGACGACGACCTGCCTTTTTAAAATATGAGAGAACCTCACCCAAGAAGCCGACTAATAAGGTATTTTATTGGGGTGTTTTCGCTTTTTTTATGCAGTGTTCTTACAAAGTTTTCTGTTGAGGGTAAAAAAAACTTGCCTCAAAGCGGACCCTATATATTAGCACCAAACCACATAGACGACGTCGACCCGGCACCAATAACGGCGGCGATTATTAAACCAATTACATATCTTATGGCAGAAGATCAAGCAGAGCTGCCATGGTACAAAGCCTGGGGGCCATGGTCTTACGGAGTTATGTTGGTAAACAGGTCAAACCTTCAGCTTTCCACCATAAAAAACATTCAAAAACAAATAGAAAAAAAAGAGATAATTTGCATTTTTCCAGAAGGAACCGTAAAAGGAGAAGGCCTAAAGGCGGGGAAAAGGGGCGTTGCATATTTTGCAATCAAAAATGAAATACCAATAATTCCAACTGCAGTAATTGGGACCAAAGGGGTTTTAGAAAAAGTAAAAGACATGAAAAGAGAAAAGGTGAAGGTTGTTTTTGGAAGCCCTATATTTACTAAAAGCGGAGACAATGTTGATAAAGTGACCGCAAAAACAATGCAGGAAATTAAAAAACTGTTACCAAAAGACTATTAAGAGAAAGGGGTATATATAATGAACATAGAACTATTAACAACAGTGCTTAAAATTGTGATTTCAACCGCCCTATTTTTTGTTTGGGTTGTGAGATATGACAACATTATTATGGAGTTCAGAAAAGACTATAACTATCCGGACTGGTTAAGGGATCTTACCGGAATTGCAAAACTTACCTGTGCAGTAATGTTATTAAGTACAAACACAGAGCTAAACGAGTTGGGGTTAAAAGGAATTATAACACTAATGGCGTTTGCAATCCTTACGCACATTAAAGTAAAAAGCCAGCCCAGGAAAGCCATTCCTTCGGTCTTGTTGATGTCGCTTTGTCTTACGTTGCTATATTTTAGCTAATCGTTGACAAAAACAATCTTGCCAACGACACCACGCTTGGCAATACGTTCGATTGCGCCAACACAGCCTGACATGGGTATAGTTTCAGATATGAAGGGAGTTAGTCTTTTTCCCTCAAGAAGCTCTCCAATCGCTTTTAGGTTTTGAGTGTTTTTTTTAGGCTCTTCTTGTTGAAACCTTCCTATAAAAACACCAGAAACAGCACAACCCTTTAAGAGCATTAGGTTTGCAGGAAAAGACGGAATTTTTCCTGCAGCAAAACCAACCACAAGATATGTTCCTCCCCAGCCAATAGATCTTAAAGCCGGCTCAGCAAAACAGTCTCCTATTGGGTCATATATTATTGAGAAGCCTCCGCGAACGCTTTTAGATTTAAGTTTTTTTGTAAATGCTTTTTGTTCTTCTTTGTCGAGCTTTTCTTCCCCATAAACAACAACATCATCAACACCATAACCCATACAAACTTCTGCTTTTTCTTTTGTAGAAACAGCTGCAACAACTCTCGCTCCAAAAGATTTTGCAATGTCTACTGCTGCTAAACCAACACCACCGGCAGCCCCCAAAACTAACACCTCATCATCTTTGTTTATGTTTGCTCTTTGAACAAGAGCGTGGTAGCTCGTACCATAAACCATAAATACGCCAGCCGCAATATGATGTGGAAAATTTTTAGGGATTTGAAACGCCATATGAGCGGGCAACACAATTTTTTCTGCAAAAGCGCCGAAGCCCTTAAAAAAAGCAACACTGTCTCCCACGCTGTGTAAATCAACGCCCTCTCCAACAGAAGAAACAACCCCGGCACCCTCGTGACCAGGAGAAAAAGGCCTTTCTGGCTGAAACTGGTAAAGTCCTTGGACGATAAGATTGTCTGGATAGTTTAGTCCGGCTGCCCTAACATCAACAACAATCTCACCTGGGCCGGCAACAGGGTCAGCAACCTCTTCCCAAACAAGTTCTGAAACCGGTGCAAACTTCTTACAAATAATAGCCTTCATAACTACTCCTAATGTTTAAAAACTCTAAAACCAGTAAAAGCCATAGCAATTTTATTTTTATTACAAGACCTTATAACCTCGGCATCTCTAATTGATCCACCCGGCTGAACAATAGCAGCAATTTTATGGTGCGCCATAGCCTCGATTGAATCTTTAAAGGGGAAAAATGCGTCAGATGCTACTACGCAACCCTTTGGTATTTTTGTTTTTTCAAAAGCAATTTTAGTTGCATCAACCCTGCTTGTCTGTCCACCAGATATGCTGATAATTTTGTTGTTTTTTGCCACAACAATGGCGTTTGATTTGGTGTGCTTAGCAACCTTCCAAGCAAACAAGCCAGTGGATGTCTGGTTAGGCGTTAACTTTTTCTTTGTAGGTATAACAAGATTTTTTTCGAAAAGACTTGAGTCATCACGCTCTTGTCCTAAGCTTCCGCCGCCAATTGTTTTAATAGAAAATGCAGGAGAAGAATAATTTTTTAAAGCCAAAACACGTAGATTTTTTTTCTTTGAAAATATTTTAAGCGAACCCGCATCAAAAGACGGAGCTATTATAATTTCAAAAAAGATTTTATCTATTTTTTTTGCAAGACCAACGGTGCACCTTTTGTTTAGTGCAACCACCCCACCAAAAGCTGAAAGACTATCTACGTCGAGGGCCCTGGAAAACGCATCGGCAACATTCTTCCCAACACCAACCCCACATGGAGAGTTGTGTTTAACAATAACACAAGCTGGCGTCTTTTCAAACTCTGACAGGCATTGCAAAGAGGCATCCCCATCTAAAAAGTTATTATACGAAAGCTCTTTCCCCTGAAGTTGCTTGGCCTGCGGAATACCAACAGAAGAGTCTGCGCCGGCTTTAACAACAAAAGCTTTTTGGTGAGGGTTTTCTCCGTAGCGCAAAGAAACAGTTTCTTCCTTTTTTTCAGACAGTACGTTAAAAATTGTATGATCATATTCTGCACAGTGACCAAAGGCCTTTTTAGAAAGCTTAAACCTTTTTTGTTCCGAAATTCCGCCATTAGCAAGGTTTTTAGAAACACCAGAATAGTCTTTAGGGCTAACAACAACACTAACCCATTTAAAGTTTTTGGCAGCGGCACGGATCATTGTTGGGCCACCAATGTCTATGTTTTCTATTTTATCCTCAAAGGAAGAGCCCGGTTTTTTTGCAACCTTTGAAAAGGGGTAGAGGTTGCAAACAACTAAATCAATCCAAGGAACCCCATGTTCTTTGGCCTCCTTTTTGTCTTTGTCTCTTTGGCCTAAAATACCCCCAGAAATTAAAGGATTTAAGGTTTTTACCCTTCCTCCAAAAATTTCTGGAAACTTTGTAATGGTTGATATTTTTTTAACCTTAATTCCGCCCTTTTTCAAAGCCTTTGCAGTACCGCCTGTCGCAATAATCTGAACACCGTGCTTTTTTAAAGACTTTGCAAAAGACAACAAACCCTCTTTGTCAGAAACAGAAATTAGGGCAGTTTTTGGAGTTATCTTATTGCTCATCCATCTCGGGAAGTTGAGGACCCCTCTTATCAATCAGCTTGTCTCTGTACGCGAGAGCAACCAACGCAATTGCCAAAAGAGCAACCGAGGCAGAGAGATACAATGAATCGATTCCACTGATTTCTTCAAAAGAAATATGTCTTGCAAGCGCAAACATCCCAATATAAAGCGGATAACGAACAGGTATTTTTCCGGTTGAAAAAAAGATATTTACCATCTGCATAATTTCAAGATAAATAAATAACATCAAGACGTTCTGTACCTTAAGAGAGCCGTTGGTGAATATGCTGTTTATTTCTTCAAAACAAAGAAATAAAACCATCGCAAGTATTATTAAATGTAAAACTCTTTCGACAAGAGTTATTCCGCTAAAAAACATTTTAGTATTCATAATTACTCCAGTTGTTAATTACCTCAATAAAAGCTTTGCCTTCGAGCTCTTGAACCCTTTCTTTAAGAGACTCAACAGAATCATTTTCAAAAACAGGGCAAGACTTTTGCAATAAAATCGGACCCCCGTCAACCTCTTTGGTTACCAGGTGAATTGTGCAGCCGGTTTCTTTGTCGCCAGCGGCCAAAACACTTTCATGAACATCGTTATTCATTCCACCAGCGTATTTTGGTAGCAAGGAAGGGTGGACATTAATTATTTTTCCGCCCCACCTATCAACAAAACCCGGTGAAAGAATTCTCATAAACCCAATAAGCAAAATTAAATCAATTTTTTTATTCTCTAAAATTTGTGACATTTCAAAATCAAAAACACCACGTTTTTTATTTTTATGACAAATAAAATAGTTTTCTATACCATAATGCCTGGCTTTTTTTAGAATCCCAGAAGACTCATTGTTTGATATTATAACGTCAACAGAGGCTGAAAGGCTTCCAGATCTCTCTGCGCCAACAACAGGAACAAGGTCCGTACCGTTGGTTGATCCAAGAACAGCCAGCTTCACCTCAAAACCGCCTTCATTCTTTTAATTCTAGAATTAATTAATTTTTCTGTACCAATATCTTTTCTGTGAAAAAGATTTCCTGAGATTTTTGATATGCCATGCTCAGCAATGCGTTCGGCCTCACCAATATCCTTGCTCTTTCCAATAACTGCGGCGGTCCTAGAGCCACAAGCAAACAGTTTTTGATTTCTTAACATTACAGATGCAAGAAAAAGAGACGAATCTTTTTTGTTGCAAAGAACCTCAAACCCCTTTGAAGGGTTGTCTGGGTACCCCACAGGCACCACATATTTGCAAACCGTTGAAAGGTTTTCAAAAGACACCTCTTGGTTTTCGAGGTTGCCATCAACCATAGACATGCAAATTGACAGAAAGTCTGATTTTAATATAGACAACACGTTCATTGCCTCTGGATCGCCAAAGCGAGCGTTATACTCAATTACTTTTATACCGCTTTTTGTTAGCATAAAACCACCATATAATACACCAACATAGGGGATGCCGGTTTGTTTAAAAAGCTGTTTAGCCACAAGCTCGTTGGTTTCCTGCGCCTCTTTAACATTTTTTTCGCTTAAAAAAGGAAGAGAATGGTTTTCAAAAGAATAGGTTCCCATTCCCCCAGTGTTTGGCCCAGTGTCTCCCTCGTATGCCCTTTTATGGTCTTGAACAACAGGCATGTGTTTGCAGGTTTTGCCATCCACAAAGCTCATTAGTGAAAACTCTTCTCCAACCAGCTTTTCTTCAATTAAAAATTTTCCACCACCCTCAACTATTTCATTTGCATAATCAAAACCCTCGTTTATGTTTTTTAGGTGTTCGCCTGAAACACGAACCCCTTTTCCGCCCATAAGTCCATCAAACTTTATTACATATTCTTCCCCCAGCTGCCTTATAAAGTTTTTTACCCCCTCGGTTGAGCTAAACTCTTTCCTTTTTGGGTTCTTTTCTGGAGAGCAAAGATCAATTATTGTTCTGGCAAAAGCCTTGCTTGTTTCAATCATCGCAACCTCTTTTTTAGGCCCAACACATTGAATTCCAGCCAGCTCAAGCGCATTGACAACTCCATCAGCAAGCGGATTCTCTGGCCCAATGATTGCCAGATCAATTTCTTTTTCTTTGCTATAAGCAAGAACGTCGTTGGTGGCCCCAAAATCAGCAACAAAATAATCTTTACAGAGGTCGTTAATTTGAGGATTTATATCTTTTGATATACAAAAAATTGAATTTTCTATTAAGCTTTGTGAAATGCTCCTAACAATTGCAACCTCTCTTGCTCCAGACCCCAAAACCAGAACATTTTTCATTCTTTTGAAGAGCGGTTTTCTTCAAGCTGTGATAAATATTCTTCGGATATTTTGCCGGCACAATATTTTCCTGTAAAAACAGAGTCTTCGAAGCGCGTTATTTTTGGGTTTCCTATGTGTGCAGCCATTCTTAGGTCTTCAATGTCTTGGTAAATTAACTCATCTGACCCAATAAATAGTTTGATTTCTTCAATGGTTTTTCCATGCGCAACTAGCTCTTTTGTTGCTGGCATGTCAATACCATATACGTTCTGATGGCGCACAGGTGGTGCAGCAGAAGCAAAATAAACATTTTTTGCTCCCTGTTTTCTAACCATTTCAACAATTTTTTTTGATGTATTGCCGCGAACAATTGAATCGTCAACCAACAAAACGTTTTTGTTTTTAAACTCAATTTCTATTGGACTTAGTTTGTGTGCAACAGACCTCTTCCTAATGCTTTGTCCTGGCATAATAAAGGTTCTACCAATATATCTGTTTTTAATAAAACCCTCCCTATATTTAACACCAAGCTTATAGGCAACCTGCATAGCAGACGTCCTGCTTGTGTCTGGGACAGGAATTACCGCGTCAATTTTAAGATGTGAATAGTCCTTAAGAATTTTTTCTCCCAAGAAGTCCCCCATTCTTAGTCTCGATTTGTGAACAGATATAGAGTCTATAATTGAATCGGGACGGGAAAAATATACAAACTCAAAAAGGCATGGAGAGTGGAGCACAGACTCTGCACACACACATTTTTCTATAACACCTTCTTCTGATATAATAATGGCGCCACCGGGATCAACATCGTATTCAAAGTCATAGCCCAGCGCGCTAAGGGCAGAGCTCTCCGAGGCAACCATAGAAGCCCCATCATCTTTCTTTCCCACAACAAGCGGTCGAATTCCGTTTGCGTCTCTAAATGCAACCAAACCAACTCCACCAACAATCATTGTTACAGCAAAACCGCCCTCACATCTTTTATAAACCTCTTTTAGCGCCTCAAAAACATGATTGTTCTGTAATACATCAAATTTTATTCTAGACAACTCATATGCAAAAAGATTTAATAAAACCTCAGAATCCGATTGAGTGTTAAACTGACAAAAGTGAGTATCCAAAAGAAACTTTTTCATTTCATCGCTGTTGGTAAGCGTCCCGTTGTGAGCAAGGCAGATATTTACAGGGTTCGAAGAGTGAAACGGCTGAGCCTCTGAAACATCTGAACACCCAGCAGTAGGATATCTTACGTGGCCAATACCGACGTTTCCGTCTAGGGCCAAAGATTCAGCTGTTTTAAAAGCCTCAGTTACAACCCCAAGCTCTTTATGAAGAGAGAGCTTTTTAGTGTCCCAGGTTGCAATACCAGCGGCGTCCTGCCCTCTGTGTTGGACCTGAATCAAAGCATCATAAATTTCACCAGAAACATTTTCTGTTGGGTGGTATAGACCAATTATTCCGCACACCTTACAAGTTCTCCAAGATTTTATCTATTTCGCCCAAGTAGGTGTGTGGGGTTAGCTGAAGAAGAGCGCTTTTATCTTTGTCGGCAATGTTTAGATTGTTAACCATCTGCTTATAAGACTCTTTTGTTAAGGGTTTTCCTCTGGTCAATTTTTTGATTTTATCATAAGCTGAGCTGTCACCAGATTTTCTTAAAACTGTTTGTATTGCTTCAGCAAGAACGCTCCAGTTTTCGTCTAATTCTTTTTTAATTTGTACTTTGTTCGGAGAAATCCTTAAAACCCCCTTAATGAGGTTTTTATATGAAAGGAGGGAGTGGGCAAACCCAACACCAATATTTCTAAAAACGGTGCTACCGCTCAAATCTCTTTGAAGTCTTGACCTGGTAATTCTAGACGCTAAAAAAGAAAAATTGTTGTTTGCGATATCTAAATTACCCTCTGCATTTTCAAAAAAGATAGGATTAATTTTGTGAGGCATAGTGCTTGAACCAACCTCACCAACAATATTTTTTTGAACAAAAATATTTCTACTTATATATAGCCACATGTCTAAAGAGAAATCAGAAAAGATATTATTAATCCTTACAAAGGAGTGAAATAGCTCGGCAAGGGAATCGCCCGGCTCAATTTGTGTAGAAACTGGAGACTGCTCAAGACCCAATTTATTTATAAACCTTTTTGAGAAGACAGACCAGCTGAAACCCGGAAAGGCAACCTTGTGAGCAGCATAAGATCCGGTTGCGCCAGAAAATTTTGCCAATAATCTCATTTTTTTAATTAAAGCAAGCTCTCTTTCTACCCTTGATATAAAAACAGCAAGCTCTTTTCCAAGGGTTGTGGTTGTTGCGGGCTGCCCGTGCGTAAGGGACAACAAGGGTAAAGATTTTGTTTTTTTTGAAAGCGTTTTTAGCTCTTTAAGAACACTCTTTATTGAGGGAATCATTATATTGTCAACCGCACCCCTTGTCATAAGAGAGTATGCTGTGTTGTTGACATCTTCCGAAGTAAGGCCAAAGTGTACAAGAGGCACTAAGTCTTTGCGACCCGCCCTTTTTAGCTTTTCCGATATAAACACCACAACCGCATTTACATCATGGTTGGTTTTTTCTTCAATTTTTTTTATTTGTTTAAAGTCTTTTAACGAAAAATCAACATAAAGGTTTTTTAGAGATGTAAAAGTTTTTTTGCTTAAGGCTCGGGTTTTTTTAAAGGGTTTGTTTTCGACCAAGGCCAAAAGGTATTTTACCTCAACCATTACTCGATGACGCATTAGCGCCTGCTCTGAAAAGTATTCTCCTAGCTCAGAAACATTCTTTTTATATCTCCCGTCGATTGGAGAAATATTGCTCACATTGAACCGACGTTTAATATTCTGTGTACTGCAATGGCACAGTTTCCAGGGTCTAGTATAGTAAGAACGGGCGTCTTGCTTGGCATCTGAAGAGTTGAGTGAATGTTAATACTCATATCTACTTTATCTTTGAAGGGTGGGCACGCTATTGTTGGTTTTTTACAGTTTGCGCCTACAAAACCAGAAAGAGCATTAGACCTTCCTGCTATTGTAACAAAAACAACAGCATCGTTTTCCCCAAAAGACCTTATAATCTCTAACACTTTTTCTGGGTTTTTGTGAGCAGAGGCAGCATGAACCTCGTGTTTAACGCCAAGGGTGTCTAAGGTGCTGGTAATTTTATCCGCATGTGGTTGGTCTGAGGTTGAACCCATAATTAGTACAGCCTTCATAATAACTCCTTTATATTTTCAGTAATTCGTTTGTCTATATCGCTTAGGTCTGGAAAAATAAATTTTTCGCCAGTAATTAGTTCATACAATAAAATATATCTAGCAGAAAGCTCTGCAACAAGATCGTCCGGCGCATCTGGCAAAATCTCATCATTATAAGGATCACAGTTTTTTGCAAACCAAAGCCTTAAAAACTCTTTGTCTATATTTTCGGGCTCTTGACCCGCAGCAATTCTTTCTTTATATGAGCTGCTAATCCAAAATCTGCTACTGTCAGGAGTGTGTATTTCATCAACAAACTTAATTTTTCCCGACGAATCTGTTCCAATTTCATATTTGGTGTCCACCAAAATTAAGCCATTTTTCTTTGCAGTTTCTTGTCCAAAAGAAAAAAGGTCTAAGCTCATTTTAGCGGCGACGTCATAATCTTCTGCGGACATTAACCCAAGGTCTATTATTTCTTCCCTAGAAACAGGTCGGTCATGTACTTTGTCTTTAGTTGTTGGGGTCAACATGGGGGTGATCAGCTTGTCGTTTTTCTTTAGACCTTCTGGAAGAGTATTTCCACAATATTCTCGATCTCCCTTATTATAAACAGTCCACAAAGAGGTGTCAGTGGTTCCCGTAATATAGCCCCTTACAACAAACTCAACAGGGAAAACAGTACATTTTTCAACAATAGAAACATTTGGATCGGGAGTAGAAATAAGATGATTTGGAAACAGGTGTTCTGTTTGTTTAAACCACCAAGCGCTTACAGAGTTTAAGACAGCGCCCTTATATGGGATAGCAGCCAAAACACGATCAAAAGCGCTTTGCCTGTCTGTAGAAATCATCACAACCCTGTCATCTAAAAAGTATGCATCCCTAACCTTGCCAGTCTTTTTGTTTGGGGCGTCAATATTGGTATCCTGAATAGTATTAGTCAGGTTCTCGTTAATTTCCTGATAATATTTTTTGTCAATATTCATGACATTCCTGTGAAATAGGATTAGAAAAAATATGACTATTTAATATTAAATCCACGTCTTTTTTTAGTGAATCTGAATTAATTTTAACCTCCCACACAACACCCCTTTTTATTGATTTTAAGCCAGCCAAATCAAAACGGTCTTGCAGGGTTTGAGCAAGGCTTTGTCCAACAATGTCGTCTTTACTTCGAACCAAAAACCTGTGAACGTCAGAACCGTTTTTTGGTTTAGCAACATACTCCTTGCTTGGATTAAACAGTACGTCCGTAGAAATAATTGAATCAATATCGAGACTATCAACAGAGTCAATCTCAAAATGAATATATTTTTTTACCTCAGCCTTTATGCCCAGGCCATTAATACACTTTTCGACTGAAGCAGCTTCATTATCAGCTATAATTGTAGAAACAAGAAGCTCATCAGTTTTGGGCGGTTTTTTAAACTTTTTTACACTTGTTTTTTTAGACGCAAAGTTCAACGCCCTGTAGCTAAATTGTGAGTCAGAACTAATATAGTGTTTCATGCTTTTAAAAAGATCATCAGCCTCGTTTTGTAGCGTTCGTTCTGGGTGCGGCATTATTGCCATTACATTTCCAGTTAGGTTGCTTAGGGCAGCAGCGCTATGGAGAGAGCCGTTGGGGTTGGTTGGAAAGTCGCTGGAAAGGCTTCCGTCTTTGTCGCAATATTTATAAGAGATTAAATTATTTTTTAATATTTCCTTTTCAAGGTCTTCGTTAAATAAAAAACGACCTTCAGCATGTGCAATGGGAACACGCATCGGCTTACCACCTTTTTTAATAAAAGCAGATTTTGTATTTTCGTTGGGCTTTATATAACACCACTTGTTAAAATATCCCGTTCCAACAATGCGGCCACCCACCATTCTTTTGTTGTCGGTTAAAGAAACTAAAGTTTCAAACTCTTTGTTGCCCGGAACTAAGCCAGACTCAACCAATATTTGAGCCCCATTACAGATTCCTAAAATTGGCTTGCCAAGCAAAGCTTGTTTTTTTAGCTCATTAACAACCGGCTCAAGAGATGCAATAATTCCAGATCTTGACCTGTCTTCAAAAGAAAACCCGCCAAGAATTATAAAGCCGTCGTAACCGCTTAATAGTTCGGTGGGGTCATTCCAAAAGTGCCCATGTGGCGACATCCCATGTTTTTGTAAAATATTTTTTGTTTCATTTTCGGTATTAGAACCGGGAAATTGAAGATAAGCTATTTTCTTTTTAACCATTTAGATGTACCGCATTAAGGCCGTCTTTGACAACGGCACCAATTACACTACAACTGTCACTACCTATAAAAGAAACCAACCTGTCTTTTTCTGATTCTTTTACTATGAAAACAAGGCCAATGCCCATGTTAAAAGTTTGGTATAAGTCTTTTTTATCAATATTTAGGTTGTTTTGCAAAAAATCAAACACCGGTATTTTATTCCAAGACTTGATATCTACTTCCAAAGAAACATCTTTAGGAATAACCCGCGGAATGTTGTCAATCAATCCACCTCCTGTAATGTGCGAGATGCTCTGAATATTAATTCCCCTTTTAAGAACTTGCTTAATTAGAGAACTATAATTCATGTGCGGAGCCAATAAACATTCCTCAACAGTGATCTCGTGCCCCGGCAAGATACCAGAGGTTGAAAGCTTAAGGGTATCAAAAATAAGCTTTCTAGCCAAAGAATATCCATTGGTATGAAGACCGTTTGAATAAACTCCAACCGCAACATCGCCCGCCTTTACATTCGACCCATCAATAATATTTTTCCTTTCTATAACTCCGGTGGCTACCCCAACTAAATCATACTCATTTTTATGGTAGGTTCCAGGCATTTCAGCGGTTTCGCCACCAACCAAAGAAACACCATGTTTTTTACACTCATGTGAAACACTTTTAATTATATCTGAAACAATGTTTTTGTCGAGGCTACTTCCCGCCACATAATCTAAAAAAGTTAAAGGCACCGCTCCGGTAGCCGCCACATCGTTACAACACGCATTTACCAGGTCATGACCAATAAATTGGAAGTTGTTTGCTGCCATAGCAACAGACATTTTTGTTCCAACACCATCTATGCTTTGAACTAAAACAGGATCTTCAAAATTATTAAAGACTTCTTTTAGCGAATACATTGATCCAAATCCGCCAATTGAGGACAAAACATGCTTGCTAAATGTGGAGCTAATTTCTTTTTTTGACATTTCAATGGCTTCATCAGCCTTTTTAATATCAACACCTGCATCTTTATAAGTAATTTTTTTATTCATTATTGAATCTTCTTTCTAAGAGCATTTTCCCATATTTTTTTTGTTTGATTTATATTCAAGTCTATGAAATTTTTTACAACAATCTTATTTGAATCGTTAGTTTTGCCAATTTGTTTATAACTACATTTATTTTTATTGAGCATTTTCTCAAAATCAGAAGAATTTTTTTCAGAAACCTCAACAACAAACGAATAGTTCTCACAAAACAGCTCGCATTTGTTCACTTGTTTTTCAACAGCGCAACCTATATTATTTACAAAACTCATTTTAAATAACGTTGTTGCAAGACCGCCAAGCCCAACATAGTTACAAGAATTCAATAGAGAAGCCGCATTTGCTTCTAAAACACAGTTTAACATGTTGCTGTAATTTTTTACGTCGAATTTTTCAAGCTTTGTGTTTTTAATGTTTAAAACACTTGCCACAATGCTCCCACCAATAAACACAGGGTTTTCACCCAACAGGTATAGATTCGAGCCACCATTAACAAACCCGTTCTTTAAAATCCTTTTCTTAGAAACTTTTCCAAAACAGCCTATCATTGGGCTTGCTGGTATAGATTGATCCCCGCTTTGATTGTAAAAGCTGACATTTCCTGCTACGATAGGCAAGTTGTTTGTCCCATTAAAATGTAGAAGATCACAAGCCTCTCTGATAGCAATACAGCTTTGTGAAAACTGCCACATTTGTTCGGGTTTTTCAGGATTTCCAAAACACAAACAGTCAGTGAGGGCGATCGGGGAAGCGCCAACAGAAACAGTTTTTGCACAGGCCTCTAAAACAGCATGCTGAGCAACAAGATAAGGGTCAATTTTACCAATTGAAGGATTGTGAGCAAGGGCGGCAGAAAAGCAGTCGCTTTTAATTTCTTCAGGAAATTTTTTAGAATCGAAAGGGGCGATTACACCAGCGTTCGTTTTACCTCTTTCATTAACAACTCTTCCCTGAACGTTTTTATCATAAGACTCGTAAATAGCCGCGCGCGAAGCCACATTTTCATGTGATAAAATTTTCAACATTAAATCATTGTAGTCTATACTTTCTGGTAGAGCATCGCTTGAATGCTTGCCCTCTTTTTGTGACATTGGTCGATCGTAAACAAACCCCTCATTTATTTTTTCAATTGGGCCATCAACAAGTTTTTTATCTTTATAAAAAACAGTATAATGTTTTTCGCTAATAATTTTTCCAACAACGCTTGCCTTTGCGCCCACTGATACATTTGGAAAATCAAACACCTTATTATAGTGGTCTAAAATGGTTTGGGTTAAATCATTTGGACAAGCCCACATAAATCGCTCTTGAGTTTCTGAGCACAATATAATGTGACCATCAATCTCTGGCATGCTAGTATGAATTTTATCTACCCAAACCTCAGCACCTAGACCAGCAGCATCTGCTAACTCAATACTTGCACACGCAACGCCACCAGCGCCCAGGTCTTTAAAACCAACCTTATTAATCAGATCGTTTTCTTCTAAAAAATCAAAAAGCGCATAAGTAGATTTAAGAATATGTCTTTCAAGAAAAGCATTTGGTTCTTGAACCGCACCTTTATTTTGTTGTTCTTTTTCTTCTTCCAGCTCGAGAGATGCAAAGCTAGCCCCACCAAAACCACTATTATCTGTAGGCTTTCCTATCAATATTAAATCATAGCCAACAGAGTTTTTGGGTGCCCTAGACCGTATTACACCCCTTTCTTTAACAACCCCCGCTGTTAAAACGGTGACCAAACAATTTTCATTATATTCTTTATCAAAATATACATCCCCACATATGTTGGGTATGCCTAGCGGGTTTCCGTACCCAGCAATTCCTGAAACAACACCATCGCTAATCCACTTTGTTTTGTTTCTATTAATGTCTCCAAAGCGTAAGCTGTCGCCAAGCGACATTACCTCTGCTCCCATACAACAAACATCTCTAACATTTCCTCCTACACCAGTTGCTGCTCCTTCATATGGAACAATTTGACTAGGATGGTTGTGCGACTCGTGGCTTACTACAAGACCATATTTCTCCCCATCATTATCTGTAGATAAAGAGACGACTCCGGCATCATCTTTGGCACCTAAAATCACATGATCTCCATCTGTTATAAAATGTTTTATATGGTTTTTACTGCTTTTATAAGAACTGTGCTCTGAGCCTTGAATTGAAAAAAGCACAAGCTCGGTTAGAGTGGCTGCTCTCTTAAGAAAAGAAAACTGAATTTTTTTTGCTTCATCAACGCTTAGCGGGATGTTCAAACTTTTTAGCGTTTGAGTTATTTCGTTATCAGAGCTAGATGAAAAATCAACAGTGTCCCAACTAGCCAACTTCTCCATTTTTATATTTTGAAGGTTTGGTTTCTATCTGGGCCATATGAGACCAAAGAGACACTTACTTCGGCCACCTCTTCAACCCTTGATATGAAATTTTTTAATTCAACTGGACACTCTTCTATTCTTTCAATTTTATCCGGCAAAGAGCCCCACCCAGGGAGAGTTTCGTAAACAGGCTCTATATTAGTAAAATTATAAATATCAGAAGGAACCCCAGAAAAATCTTGGCCATTCACCTTGTATCCAATGCACAGTTTTATATTTTCAAGACCAGTCAAAACATCAACTTTTGTTAATATGATTTCAGAAAAATCATTAAGTTGATTAGCAAGTTTAAGCTGCACAAGATCAATCCAACCGACTCTTCTTGCTCGGCCAGTTGTAGTTCCATATTCTTGACCAACATCACGAATTTTTTCTTCTAATTTTCCTTTTATTTCTGTGGGAAACGGTCCACGACCAACATATGTTAAATACGCCTTGGCTATACCAACTATTTTTTTTGATGTATTAAGTCCTATTCCTCCACCAGCCTCTACTTGACCAGCTATGGTGTTGCTGCTTGTAGTGTAGGGGTACAATCCATGGTCAACATCAAGACAAGCTCCCTGCGCTCCCTCAAACATAATTTGTTCATTTTTTTCTACAGCACCAGACAATACTTCTGTAATGTTAGCAATGTATTGTTTAATCATAGAGCCATAATCAAGAAACTCTTTTAATATGTCTTCATAGTTGTGGTCAAATTTTTCATTAAATACTTTTTCTACAAGAGCCTTATTAAAGTCAAAAGATTTTTTAAGGCGGGTTTCAAATAAATCTTTATTTAATAGGTCGGCCACCCTTAATCCATGCCTATAGAGTTTGTCTGCATAAACCGGAGCAATACCAGAGCGAGTGCTTCCTGCTGCTAGCTCATTTTGATAGTTGGTAAGGTGGTAATCAATGTCTACATGATATGGCATAATGAGATGAGCTCTGTCGCTTATCAAAAGGTTAGTTGAAAGACCTTCCTTTTTTAACATATTTAATTCTTTTATTAAAACCCTTGGATCAATCACTACTCCATTTCCAATAACAAGCTTACATTGTTTATGGAGCACTCCAGAAGGAATTAGATGTAGCTTAACCGTTTTGTTATCAAGAATAATTGTATGACCGGCATTGTTTCCGCCTTGAAAACGAACAATGTAATTAGCGCGTGCAGCAAAATAATCAGTAACCTTTCCTTTACCTTCGTCGCCCCATTGAGCACCAATTACTACAACAATATTGCTCTTATTTTTTTGCACTTTTTGATGTAAATGATAAAGTGTAATTTATGGTGTGAGCTCTTTATACCAAAATAATACTTTAAAATTTTTAATATTTTTTATTTGTGCAACGCTTCAAGGGTGTGCTGTGGCCGGCTCTGTACTAGTTCCCCTCGAATCAATTGATCCACCAAAAGGAAAATATGATATTGGAACGCAGGTATACTTTTGGACCGACAACTCTAGAAGCGAAGTATATACGACTGACCCCACAGACTACAGAGAGCTTATGGTTCAAATATGGTATCCAGCGCAAGGAGGAGAAAATTATCAGAAAGCCCCCCACGTTACCTTTCCAAAAAAAGCAATTTCTAGCATTGCTAGAACCGCCGGACTGCCCTCAAGTTTTGGGAGTCACGGCACTCAACTAGTTTCAAACAGCGTTTTCGGTCTTTCACCAATTCAAAACAAAAAATTCCCACTAATTCTTTTTTCGCATGGAGACGGAGGATTATTAAATCAAAATACATCTCAAGTAGAAGAGTTAGTAAGCAATGGATATATAGTAATTGCGTGTAACCACACATATAACGCAAGCATTACATTTGATAAAGAAGGAAACCCAATCCCTTACAAACAAAATATAAATTGGAACGAACAGGCACAATACCATAAAAAATATTATACCAACCTTCTTATAAATTATAGGTACCAAGATCTCGCTTTTTTATTAAATACGTTAAAACAAAGTCGCTTAGATGACGGCTCTGTAAATCTGTTTAAAAATAATATCGATTTTGAAAAAGTGGGAGCAATGGGACATTCAATGGGCGGTGGTACAACATATATTGCAATGCTAAAAAACAACGAAGTTAAAGCAGGTGTCGCCCTAGATGGCTGGTTTTTTGGGTTGTTAGATGAAGACGCAAAAACAAACACAAAAAAACCATTTTTACATATGGGACAAGAACAGTTTCTTGATACCAGCATTGATGGAGACATTAATGGATCAAAAGATGGAAAAAGAAATTTTGAAATTTATAATACAATTCTAAAGACCAACAAAGAAAGCTATGGGGTATATATAAAAAACAGCCTACACTATTCGTATACAGATATGAAATTAATTTACAATCAAGGCGCTCCATTTTCTTTACCCCTAGATAATCTTGGAGAGGTTGACAAAAAAATAGTAGATAAAGTTATGGACAAGACAGTGTTAGATTTCTTTAATTATTCTTTAAAAGGCCAACCACTCAACTTTAAGAACAATGATACCTACAACAGCCAGGTAATCTACAACCAACATCCTTGACAATATTCTCCGTCGACAAAAATCTTTTTTATCGTCGAGAACCAAAAAAAAATTACCAAAAAAGTATTGACATCTACGGAAACAATCATCAATTTAGGTGGAATTAGCTTCTGAAAGGGCAAGAACCCTTTGGAAGCTGTGTATATATAGTGAGCTTTTTCACATATATATAATAGGGTAAGAAATAAAAATGACAAAAAATAATAAACTAAAATTTGTATATAAATACTCATTTGGAGGTAGAATAATGAGAAAACTACGTATGTTAATTGCACTAGTTCTCCTACCAACAATGATGTTTGCACAATCAACAACTGCTAAGTTAGCAGGGGTTGTGGCAGATGCTGATGGTAATCCATTGGTTGGAGCAAACGTTGTAGTTGAAGGATCAAACCTTGGTGCAGCTACCGATGAACTAGGTAGATATTATATTCTTGACGTTCCTGTAGGTACTTATGACCTAAGAGCTGAATATATTGGTTACACTACTGTAATTGAATCAGGAGTTAGAACATCAGTTGGTTTTACAACATCTGTTGATTTTAATCTTGACGTTGCAGCTGTGGCCGGTCAGGCAGTTACAGTAACTAGAGAAAGACCATTAATTAATCCAAACGCAACAAACACAACTCGTGTTGTTGATAAAGAATTAATTGATGCATTCGCTGTGAGAGGGGTAAGCAATATTGTTAACCTTCAAACAGGTGTTGTTAATGGATTCTTCCGTGGAAGTAGAAGTGGAGACAGTCGTTACTATGTTGACGGTGTTCCAGTTAAGGATGTTTATGGCGGTGGAAACCTTTTAAATGGTAACTCCCAAGCAGCTTTACAAGAAATCTCAGTACAAACTGGTGGTTTCTCAGCTGAATATGGTGGTGCTAATGGTGGTATTGTTAATATTACTACTAAAACAGGTGGATCTGACTGGTCTTCAAGAGTTGGTGTTGAAACCTCTCTTGGTGCAGATGCAGGAACAGACCCTGACAAACTATACACTGATGGATATCAAAATGTAAACTTTGATTTTGGTGGTCCAATAAGCGAAAACATCAAAGTATATTTATCCGTTGAAAGCAAAGAAAAAGGCGGGGACGTTTCATATAGTTATTTCCCTATGATGGATGCAACGCCGATGCAAGAAATGCCAGGAGACAGCTTCTACAGTGATGGCTCAGATGGCTTTGATTACGGAGTCGATGAAAACGGAAATAAAGTTCATCATATTGAAACAGTTGTTAGAAACAACGCAACCAGAGAACAGCTTCTTGCTGATCCGTTGTTTGTTGCTAATGACACAACTTATGTTGTTTACAGTAACTATAGACGTATGTATGGGCAACAGCCACAAGACGACAATGAAAGAGTTACTATAAACGGAAACATGACCATGGATTTTGGTCCATTACGTTTAAAACTTGGTACTCAGGCGTATGACTATGAAGGACATAGTTATAGCTGGAGCAGAGTTTACGGTGGAACTGATGGTTCATTTATTAATGAGTCAGACTTTGCCATGGGTTATTTAAATGCTCGATATACTATTAGCCCATTATCATACATAAAGGCTTCTTTGTCTCAACAGACATATGAAACAACAAGTGGTAATGAGAATTATTTAAATAATATTGAAGAGTATGGTAGAAGAACCAAAGCTTGGGGATCTACAAACTATTATAAAAGAGATAGAACAGGATTTAACCCTGTAGCACCGGATGAATTCTTTGGTGTTTCTGGTTATGGTTCTCAGTATACATCTTTTGATACAAGAAAAACAACTACAAACACCATTAGTTTTGACTACACAAACCAAATCGGTTACAATGAGTTAAAGCTTGGTGCTTCTATAGATAATCATGAAATCACAAGATACGGTCTAGGTGCATCTGGGGTTGCTAGAGCAATTTCTCAGGTTGACACAGATCTTGACGGACTTGCATCAGAACAAGAAATTATTGACTATGCAGGTGTTGATGGAGCAAAAGACTGGAGATTTATAAACTATAGATCATTGTATGTAACAAATCTTGGATACAATATTTATGGTGATGAGTGGAGCGGACAATATAATCAAGACGATCATATGTTAGCACCAGCAGAACCAACACAATCACGTTTCTATGTTCAAGACAAACTTGAGTTTAAAGATGTTGTTGTTCAATTAGGGGTATCTTTTGAAACTATCGACACAGGAGCTATGGCACCTGATTCAGATAATGATGGATATGGAGACTCTGACGGATTTAACAACCTTTACTTTAATAGACAGCGTGTAAACAGAAACGGTGATGGTAACGGTAACTATGTTTGGAAAAAAGTTGAAAAAGAAACCGCTACTCACCCAAGAATAGGTGTTTCATTCCCAGTGTCCGATCGTACAGTATTCCGTGCGAACTACGGAACACACTGGCAATCAGTACCTATGTCTTATTTATACTTATCAGATTCACAGCTATCAGCAGACATTTTAGCTGGTAACGCTACTGCATCTGAGAATCCTGCATTGAAACCTGAAAGATCTACTCAGTATGAAATTGGTATTGAGCAGCGTATTGGAGCATTTGCTTCATTAAAGGTTGAAGGGTTCTATAAAGAAAGTAAAGAC
>Ga0209036_1000133_pt1 | contig 28720 bp, 23 predicted proteins | sample MarorgKNORR_S2LV_3_FD_188222 | JGI IMG/M metagenome (GOLD analysis project Ga0209036, IMG submission 188222) | Marine microbial communities from the Southern Atlantic Ocean, analyzing organic carbon cycling - DCM_A/KNORR_S2/LV (SPAdes) (version 2) | ecosystem: Environmental > Aquatic > Marine >... | reverse complement strand
TATTTTGATCTTAAAGATAGAATGAAATCTTTTCCTAATGATTTATCAGGAGGGGAAAAGCAGAGAGTAGCTGTAATGCGGGCAATTATTAATAATCCATCAGTTATTATTGCTGATGAACCTACAGGCAATCTTGATAAAGAAAATGTATTAAAAATGATATCCCTCTTTCAAAAATTGAATACAGAAAAAAAACTAACAATTATCATTGCAACACATGACGAAAATGTTTTTGATATCGGGCACAAAAAATATCAATTGGTCGATGGATCTTTAGAAATAAATTAATTATATGACTTTATGTCATACAATTTGTCAATTTTGTCATTAATTCTCCTCTGGCATTATCTTTGCAACAATATAAGTGAAATTAAATTTTAAGGAGAAAAAAATGGGTAAAATTATAGGTATTGATCTAGGAACAACAAACTCTTGTGTTGCTGTAATGGAAGGTGGAGAACCAACTGTTATAACTAGTCCAGAGGGTGGTAGAACTACTCCTTCTGTGATTGGTTTTACAAAGGAAGAAAGGTTAGTTGGAGATCCGGCTAAAAGACAAGCTGTAACAAATCCAAAAAATACTATTTATTCAATTAAAAGATTTATGGGAAGAACTCCATCTGAAATTAAAAAGGATATTGAGGAAGTTCCTTACGAAGTATCTGTTGATGGTAAGAAAATTAATGTTGAGGCTAATGGTAAAAAATATCAACCTCAAGAAATTAGTGCAATGGTACTGCAAAAAATGAAACAAATGGCAGAACAATATTTAGGAACAACTGTTACTGATGCTGTAATCACAGTGCCAGCTTATTTTAATGATTCTCAAAGAAAGGCTACAAAAGATGCTGGAAAGATTGCAGGTTTAAACGTTAAAAGAATTATTAATGAACCTACTGCTGCTTCATTAGCATACGGTTTTGATAAGAAAAAAGATGAAAAAGTTGCCGTATTTGATCTTGGTGGTGGAACATTTGATATTTCGATACTTGATATTTTGAACGATGAAGGCCAAAGTATTGAAGTGAATGCAAGTAATGGTGATGGTAGGCTTGGAGGAGATGATTTTGATCAAAAAATTGTTGATTGGCTTGCTGACGAGTTCAAGAAAAATGAAGGTATTGATCTAAGAAAAGATCCAATGGCCTTACAGAGATTGAAAGAATCAGCTGAAAATGCAAAAAAAGAGTTATCTTCATCAAAGCAAACAGAAATAAATCTTCCATTTATTACTGCTGACTCTTCAGGTCCAAAACATCTGAACATGACTTTAACAAGAGCAAATTTTGAACAATTAGTTTCTGATTTAGTTGAGAGAGTCGTAGGTCCTTGTAAACAAGCTTTAAAGGATGCAAAATTATCACCTTCTGATATTAATGAAGTTATTCTTGTTGGAGGCTCAACTAGAATACCTGCTATTCAAGAAAAAGTAAAAGAAATTTTTGGTAAAGAGCCTAATCAAAGTGTAAATCCAGATGAAGTGGTAGCATTAGGGGCTGCAATTCAGGGAGGTGTGCTTGCAGGTGATGTCGATGACGTTCTTTTATTGGATGTTACTCCATTAACATTAGGAATTGAGACAATGGGTGGCGTTGCAACTCCTTTAATCGAGAAAAATACAACTATTCCAACTCAAAAATCTCAAATTTTTTCTACAGCTGCTGACAATCAACCAATGGTTGAAATTCATGTAGTTCAAGGTGAAAGATCTTTAGCAAAAGATAATAAGAGCCTAGGAAGATTCCACTTAGATGGAATTCCTCCTGCTCCAAGAGGAACTCCTCAAATTGAAGTTTCTTTTGATATGGATGCAGATGGAATTTTGAATGTGAAAGCAGTAGATAAGGCAACTTCTAAAGAGCAAAGTATTAGAATCGAAGCTCAGAGCGGTTTATCAGATCAAGAAATTGAAAAAATGGTAAATGATGCTAAGAAGCATGAAGCTGAAGACAAGGCTAAAAAAGAAGAGATTGATACTAAGAATCAAGCTGAACAACTTGTATTTCAAACAGAAAAGCAAATGAAAGATTTGGATGATAAGCTCTCAGATGATGATAAGAATGATCTTAATGACGCCTTAGAAAAGCTTAAAAAAGCCAATGAATCTTCAGTGGTAGAAGATATTAAGGCCGAAATGGAAAACTTAAACTCTGTTTGGAGTGCTAAAGCTTCATCAATGTATGATGCATCAAATGCTAATACTGAAGATGAGCCTTCGGTTCAAGATAATACAGCTAAATCTGAAGCAAAAGATGATAAGAAAATTAAAGATGCTGATTTTGAGGTAGTTGAAGACTAGTTTTAGATTTTTTATTAATCTATAATTACTTAGTTTTTCAACTATGAATAGTACTATTTTCAAAATTCTTAGAACAACAGCCAGTGTTGGTGCTGCATTTCTTGGGTTCACATTAATTGTAATCATAGCTTTTTACTTTTATTTATCAGATGGTGTTGAGTTTAAGCTCAATAAATCAAACCAAACTTTAAGCAGTCTTACAAATAGATTTGAGCTTGATTTCGAAGAATCTTCTTCAATTTTCTTTAAAGCCAGAGAAGAGAATATAGATGCATATATTACTCTTGAAGATGTAGTAATTAAGCGTTCAGGAAATATCTTAATTAATTCTGAAAATATCACTTTAAATACCACTTTGAATTTTTCAAAAACACTACAATTTGTATCTGAAATTATTTTTAATAATAATACTGATTTAAATTTAATCAATCCTGTTAATATTAAACTAAAGAATCCAGTTTTAGATCTTGCTAGTGTTCAAAATCAAGATTCAGATATAGATGAAAATGGGAGATTTTTTCCAGTTACTATAAAAGCTGAAAATGGTAGTTTAATAGATGGAGAAATAGAAATTGGGCAATTTGATTTTATTTTAAATTTAAATCAATATTCAGAAAATCCTATTCTAAAAAAATACAAGTTTCGTTTAAAATCTTCTTCAAACTTTCCTGTAAGTTATATTGCTCAATTTTTTCAAGATGTAGAGAGTATTGGAGATAAAAAAGAGACGATATCTTTTGATATTACGTTAGAAGATCAGAATGCTAGTAGCTTAGATTTAACTCAAAAACTAAATGGAGTAATTCAAATTAGAAATACGACTATGAGATTAAAAACTTTTCCAGTTGAATTGAAGCCGGAACCAATAAGAAGATTAAATTTAGATTTAAATATAGTCGATAATATTGGTCAGGCAAATTTAATTGGAACAGTATATAATCCTAAGAAAAGTTTGGGACTTCAAACAGAGCCTAACTTACAAATTGGAGGCACTTTAAATTTTAAAGAAATTTTGAAACCTGAACTTAATTTAATCGTTAATGGTTATGACATATATTTTGCTAAACTTGAAAATATTAACTTAAATGGTATTTCAGACTTAACTGTCTCAATAATTGGTAAAAATGTATTAGATTTACAGGGTTCTTTAAAAATTAAGCAAAGTAGTGGATTCTTAGTTCCATTAACTGACACAGAATTTGAAACAAAACATATAATAAGAAATATTGATGAAAAAAAATGAATTAGATAGGCTCAATTCTAAGATTCAACAAAAGTCTACTTTTATTGAATCTTTAAGAGAAAGTATTTCAGAGGTTATTGTTGGACAAAATGATTTAATCGATAAAATTCTTATTTCAATTATATCTAATGGTCATATATTGCTAGAAGGAGTTCCAGGTCTCGCTAAAACACTTACGATAAACACTGTAGCTAATTTAATTAACGCAGATTTCAAGAGGATTCAATTTACTCCTGATATGTTGCCTTCAGATTTATTAGGTACGCTCATTTATAACCAGAAAACAGGAGAGTTTAATACTAAAAAAGGTCCAATTTTTTCAAATATAATTCTAGCGGATGAAATTAATCGTGCTCCTTCTAAGGTTCAAAGTGCCCTATTAGAATCTATGCAAGAGAAGCAAGTAACTATTGGAGATGATACTTTTAAGCTTTCAAAACCATTTTTAGTATTAGCTACCCAAAATCCAATTGAACAAGAGGGTACATATCCATTGCCTGAAGCTCAAGTAGATAGATTCATGATGAAGGTAGTTGTTGATTATCCATCAATTGAAGAAGAAAAAGAAATTATCAATAGAGCTAACACTCAAAACGATAATAAAATTAAACCTGTAGTTAAAACAAAAACAATTTTAGAGGCCCAAAGTCTTGTGAATGACATTTATATAGATTCAAAAATTTCAGAATATATTTTGAATATAGTTTTTGCTACAAGAAATCCTAGAGAATTTAATTTATCAAAACTTGTTGACTTAATTTCATTTGGTGCATCTCCAAGAGCATCAATTAATTTAGTTCTGGCATCCAAAGCTAAGGCTTTCATTAACGGAAGAGGGTATGTCATTCCTGAAGATGTAAAATATGTTGCTAAAGATATTTTAAGACATAGAATTTTACTTTCATATGAGGCAGAGGCAGAGGAAATTACTTCTGAAGATATAATTGATCAACTTCTTCAAGAAGTTCCTGTTCCTTAATTAAAAATGTCAAAAGAAATTCTCAAAAAAGTTCGACAAATTGAAATAAGAACTAAGAATATTGTTAATGATTTCTTTGGAGGAGATTACCATTCAAATTTTAAAGGAAGAGGTATGACATTTTCAGAAGTAAGAGAATACGTTCCCGGAGATGATGTAAGGTCTATAGATTGGAATGTTACAGCTCGAACTGGAAAGCCACATATTAAAATTTTTGAAGAAGAAAGGGAATTATCTGTTTTAATTCTTATTGATGTAAGTAGTTCCGGAGTTTTTGGTTCTAAAAAGGATTTAAAAATTGATTTAGGTGTTGAGATAGCTGCCATGTTAAGCTTTTCAGCAATCAAAAATAATGATAAAGTTGGGCTTGCATTATTTAGTGATAAGGTGGAAAAATATATACCTCCCAAGAAAGGGAAAAAACATGTTTTAAGATTAATAACAGATATTGTAAATCATGATTTTGAGAATAGCAATAAACGTACTTCAATTAAAAACGCAATTGACTTCGCTAATAAGATTTCCAAAAGAAAAAGTGTAATATTTTTAATTTCAGATTTTATAGATGATAATTTTTGGAACGAACTTAAATTTTTGAACTTCAAGCACGATTTAATTGGATTACAAATTTATGATTCATATGAACGAAATTTTCCAAATATTGGCCTCATAAATATTCATGACTCTGAGACCGGTAAGACAACATGGATTGATACATCTAGCAAAAAAAATAGAGTTAAATTTGAAAAATATTCTGATGAGAAACTTATCAAATTTTCTAAAAAATGTAAAAATATTGGTTTTGACTTATTGCAAATTAATACTGATGATGATTATGTAAAGTTTCTTATGCAATTTTTTAGATCAAGAGCCAAAAGAAGCTAATGAAAAATTTCATTTTAATTTTTCTGCTATTTATTTTTTCTTGCCAAAAAGATATAAGAAGTCCAAACATATATTATGAGACTTTCCCAGAAACTGCACAAATTGGCGATCCTATAACTCATAATGTTAGTGTAAATGATTTAGGAGAATTGTTTACTTTGAATTCTGTTACATGGCAAGATTCATCATTGTGGCTATCTGATTCTTCAAAAGTTTATATGAAAGACTCTTTTATAGATACCTTAGATACTTCAATTTCTCTTAGCTTTCAAATTACTTTTTGGGATACAGGAAAAGTAGTAATACCTCCATTATATACTAGTATAAGTTTTCCTGATTCATCTGAGGCTTTAATTTTTAAAACTGATTCATCATTTGTATATATATCATCAGTTTTAGATAGCACAATGACAACAATTATTCCTGATAAGCCTTTAAAAGACGTTCAATTTCCAATTGAAAGGTTAAGACTTTTTGCTTTATTTCTTTTATTTATATTGATTGTCTTTGTTCTTTATTTAATAAGAACACGTAGTGATGAAAAATTTTCTAAAAGAAAGTTTTTTAATTTTAATCCAAAATCAAAAGCATTAAATGATGTCAAAAAAATTGATTTATCAAAAAATTCTAATGAATTCTTTTTTGAGATTTCAGAAGTATTAAGAAAATACTTTCAAAATAATTTTTACATTATTTCATTTGAAATGACTTCATCTGAATTGAAAGAATTTTTTAAAGATAAAGACCTAAATGAACTGCTTGATGAAATCGACCAAGTAAAATTTGCTAAAAAAGACTCAAGTATGAGCGAAAAAAAACACATTCTAGAATTATTAAAAAAAGTTATAAGAAAACTTCTATAAAGCAATTAATTCAATTAATTTACAATCATGAGTACTACAGCAGACATTAAAAACGGAGCAGTAATTAATTTCAAAAATGCTCGAATGAAAATTGTAGAATTTCAACATGTTAAACCTGGTAAAGGGCCAGCTTTTGTTAGAACAAAACTTAAAAATATTCAATCTGGGAAAATTATCGATCATACCTTTAATTCAGGTGCCAAAATAGAATTTATTAGAGTTACTTCTAGAAAATTTCAATATTTATTCAGAGATGGAGATAGTTTCGTTTTTATGGATAATAATACTTACGAACAGGTTCAGGTTGATAGTTTATTAATGGATGATGGACATTTTTATATTAAGGAGGGTGATAGTATTGAAATTTCTTTCGATAATGAAGAGATAATCGGTTTACTTCTACCTCCTAAGACAATTCTTAAAGTAATACAAACTGATCCGGGACACAAAGGAAACACAGCAACTAATGCTTTAAAACCTGCTACTTTAGAAACTGGGCTAGAAGTTCAAGTTCCATTGTTTATAAATGAAGGAGACCTAGTTAAAATTGATACTAAGGATGGTTCATACTCTGAAAGAGTAAAACAATAGATAAATGTGGAAAGATAAAATAAAAGAAATTATCTATATGCTTGAAAATAGCGATATAAATGAAATTGAAGTCAGATTCTGGTTCAAAAAAATTAAGGTTACTAAAAAACCACCAGTATTAAACGTTGATCCTGAGCAATTATCATCAAAAAATCTTAATATTCCAGATTTAGTTAAAGAGGAATCAAAAGATCTTGATGATAAACCAGAAGATTTACCGAAAGAAAATCTTATTAAAATTAAATCTCCGATGCCAGGGACTTTTTACTCGGCTCCTGATCCAGAATCCTCACCTTTTGTTAATATTGGTGATAATGTAAATGCTGGAGATACAATTTGTATTGTTGAAGCAATGAAAATAATGAACGAAATTCAAGCTGAGGAATCAGGCATTTTAGAAGAGATTCTGGTAGAAAATTCAAGCCCAGTCGAATTTGATCAGGTATTATTTAAATTAAAGACATCTAACTAATTATGTTCAAAAAGATTCTTATTGCTAATAGGGGGGAGATTGCTATTAGAATAATACGAGCTTGCAATGAAATGGGTATCAAAACTGTTGCAGTTTATTCCAATGCTGACAAAAATTCGTTACATGTTAAATTTGCTGATGAAGCAATTTGCATTGGAGAAGGTCCTGCTGTCGAAAGTTATTTAAATATTCCAAGAATTATTGCAGCTGGAGAAATTACGAACGCTGATGCAATTCATCCAGGATATGGTTTTCTAGCTGAAAATGCTAAGTTCAGTAAAATATGCAAAGAAAACGGATTTACATTCATTGGACCTGATGCTGAGATTATAGATCTTATGGGGGACAAGGTTAATGCCAGAAATGCAGCTAAAGATGCAGGTGTTCCAATAATTCCAGGAAGCAATACATTATCTTCATCTAAAGAACTTTTAAAAATTGCAAATAAAATTGGCTATCCTGTTATGTTGAAAGCTGTAGCTGGAGGTGGTGGTAAGGGCATGCGAATTGTGAAAAATGAAAGTGAGGCAGAAAAAGGGTTTAATATTATTCAAAATGAAGCAGGAATGGCATTTGATAATTCAGAAATATATGTTGAAAAATTTGTTGAAAATGGACGACATATTGAAGTTCAAATACTATCAGATAAATTTGGCAATCATTTACATCTAGGAGAAAGAGAATGTTCGATTCAAAGAAGTAATCAGAAATTAATAGAAGAGTCACCTTCGCTATTTGTAGATGATGTACTAAGAGAAGAACTTACCCAAAAATCGTTGGAGCTGGCAAAAAAAGTAAATTACGTAGGAGCAGGTACTGTAGAGTTTTTAGTAGATAGTCAAAAGAATTTTTATTTCATTGAAATGAATACTAGAATTCAAGTAGAGCATACGGTAACCGAGATGGTCTGCATGATTGACCTTGTTAAAGAGCAGATTAGAACTTATGCAGGATTAAAGCTTCCAATGAAACAGGAAGATATATCAATGAATGGGCATGCAATTGAATGTAGAATTAATGCAGAAGATCCATTTAATGATTTCATTCCATCTCCAAAAAAAATAGAATCATTAAATTTTGCTGGTGGAATCGGAGTAAGAATAGATTCATTCATATATGCTGGATATCAAATTCCAACAAACTATGACTCAATGCTTGGGAAATTAGTCGTTCATTCATCTTCAAGAGAAAAAGCATTGATTAGAATGAAAAGGTCTCTTCAAGAAACCTTTATTGAGGGACCTAAAACAACTTTACCATTATTAGAGATGATTTTTGAAAATAAAGACTTTAATAATGGAAATTTTGATATAAATTTTTTAGGTAAATTTTTAAAAAATATAAAGGAAAAAGATAATGAATCATCCTGATAATTTAATGTATACACCTGAACATGAATGGGTTAAAATTGAGAACAATATTGCTACTGTTGGTATAACTGATTTTGCTCAAGGGGAGCTTGGAGATATAATTTTTCTAGAATTTCCAGATATTGACGAGTCATTTGATGAAGGTGAAGTTTTTGGCACAATTGAAGCAGTAAAAACTGTATCTGATTTATTTATGCCAGTTTCTGGTAAAATAGTTGAGGTTAATGAAGCTTTGAACGACGACCCTGAGAATGTTAATTCAAGTCCTTATGATAATGGGTGGATGGTTAAAATTGAATTATCATCTGATTTTAGTACTGAATCATTATTGGATTCTAAATCTTATATTGAAATGATTGGGTGATATGCTTAAAAACTTAGAGCACTTCGTTCAAGTTTTAAAAATTGAAAAAAACCACTCCTCAAATACAATAGATTCTTATTTACTAGATATAAAATCTTTTGAAAAATATTTAATAAAGAGAAAGATTTCTTTTAAAGAGACAGTAAATCGACCTGATGTAATTAAAAAATATTTTAGATATCTAAGTAGAAGTAAAATTTCTCCGAGGTCTATTAAAAGAAAATTTTCATCTTTATCATCATATTTTTTGTACTTAATTGATAGAAAAGTTATAAAAAAAAATCCTTTAAATGGTATTTATACACCTAAGTTGATAAAAAAATTACCAGTAATTTTATCTGTCGATGAAATCAAAAAGATTTTTAAACAATCTGAAAATACTGATAATGAATTATTAGGATTAAGAGATCGATGTATTATTGAGCTACTTTATTCATGCGGACTAAGGGTTAGCGAGCTATGTGAATTGAAAATAAATAATATTCAGTTTGATGCAAATGTTATTAGATTTTTTGGTAAAGGAAATAAGGAGAGAATAATACCACTTACATTTTATGCAAAAGAATGGTTAGAAAAATACTTATATCAATCAAGACAAATACTTTCAAATAGAAAAACCTCTGACCAAAAATATGTTTTTTTGAGCAACAATGGCAAAAGATTAACAAGAGCTGCTGTATGGCAATCTATTAAAAAATATGTTAATGCAGCTGGAATTACTAAATCTGTTTCTCCTCATACTTTTAGACATTCATTTGCAACTCATTTAATAGATGGTGGTGCTAATTTGATTGAGATTCAGAAATTATTAGGTCATTCCGATATTTCAACAACAGAAATATATGTTCATTTGTCAAAAGATTTTGTTGATAGTGAATACATGAAAGCTTTTGATAAAAAGAAGAATTAATTTATTTTAACACATGGGAATAGCAAGTCTACCAATAGAAATACAATTAATTTTAGTGCCTACAATTTTATTTGCATTAACTTTCCATGAGTATGCCCATGCAAGGGTGGCATATATGCTTGGAGATTATACCTCCTATTATCAAAATCGTATGAATTTAAATCCAATTAATCATTTAGATCCTTTTGGAACTTTTGCATTATATTTTTTGGGATTTGGATGGGCAAAGCCTGTTCCAGTTCTTATGCAAAATCTTAAAAATCCAAGATCTGATATGATGATGATTGCTATGGCTGGACCAGCATCTAATATGCTTCTTGCCTTAATAGCGTCAATTATTTACAGGTTGAATTTTTATTTTCAATTTAGTGAAGAAGTTATTTTCCCTTTAGAAATTTTCATTCAAATAAATATTGTTTTAGCAGTTTTTAATCTATTACCCTTGAATCCATTAGATGGTTCAAGAATTCTTCCATTAATTGTTAAAAATCCAAGAACATTATATAATATTGAAGTATATGGCCCAAGAATTCTAATTGGACTAATTATATTAAATTTAATTGGAATACCAATATTATCAACAATTATACTGACTCCTGTTTCAATTATTTTTTATTTGTTAACTGGGGCATAATTGAAAAAAATAATTTCAATTTTTGGGCCAACTGGAATTGGTAAGTCAAGTATTGCGATAGAATTAGCAAAAAAAAATAATGGAGAAATTATTGGTGTTGATTCAAGACAAATTTACAAAGGAGTTTCTATTGGCACTGCCCAACCTAATCAAAATCAATTAAATGAAGTACCTCACCACCTTATTGGCTTTAAAGATTTAAATGAAAAAATCTCAGCTGGTGAATATTTACAATTAATTGATAAAAAAATAGATCAAATTTTATCAGAAAATAAATCTCCCATTTTATGCGGCGGGACAGGGCTTTACTTTAAGTCATTAGTTGAAGGAATATTTTCAGGAAGTCATACCAATGAAGTCATTAGAAAAAGATTAGAACAAGAATATGAAAATGATAAAGAAAAATTGTTTAAGAGACTCATTGAAATTGATCCAACTTATTCTGAAAAAGTTCATATTAATAATAAAAAAAGACTTGTTAGAGCTTTAGAAGTTTTTGAAGCAACCGGAAAGCCAATGTCTGAAAATTTTGACTTAATTTCAAAAGCTAGTAAGTATAAAAATGACTATTGTTTTGTTTATTTACAAATGAAGAATCATTTATTACATCCTAGAATCCAAAAAAGAATTGAGTTTATGATTAATAGTGGAATGATTGAGGAGGTTGAAGAAATTATTAATAAAAAAATTGATATTTCTCATATAGACTATATCGGTTTTAAAGAATTATCGTTGTTTATTAACAATAAAATTTCTATCGAACAAGCCATCGAAAATATATTTATTAGAACAAGACAATATGCCAAAAGACAAAATAAGTGGTTTAGTGCTAATAGATATGATATAAACTTTGATTTAGAAAATTTTTCCTCAAATGATATTGTTGATAAATTGATTCAAATAAACTAATTTTCGCAAACATTTGGAGAATTAAATGCTAAAAAGCAAACATCTTATCGGTTTAGAACATTTTCCAGTTTCTGATTTGAATAAAATAATTGATACTTCTTTCAAATTCAAAGATATCCTTCAAACTGAGAGTAGAAAAGCTATTTTACTTAAAGGAAAAACTATTGTTAATATGTTTTTTGAAAATTCAACAAGAACTAAAATTAGCTTCTCTTTAGCAGAAAAGAGATTGGGTGCAGATAGTATCAATTTTTCTGCCTCAACTAGTAGTGTTAAAAAAGGAGAAACCTTAAAAGATACTGTTCAAAATATTGAATCTATGAAAATTGATGGAGCTGTTATTAGACATAGTCATCCAGGATCTGCATTAAAATTAACTGAATATATTGATGGAGCAGTCATTAACGCAGGTGATGGTTCTCATGAACATCCTACTCAAGCTATCCTTGATATGGTTACATTGAAAGAAAAATTTGGTAAAATAAAAGGTCTCAAGGTAGGAATCGTTGGAGATATATTAAATAGTAGAGTAGCCAGAAGTAACATTTTTGCATTAAAAAAGCTTGGTGCAAAAGTTGTTGTTTGTGGTCCAAGTACTTTACTCCCTAGTGATGCTAAAAAACTAGGTATAAATATTACATACAACTTGAATGAAGTTCTAAATTGGTGTGATGCCGTTATTGCACTTCGAATTCAATTGGAAAGAATGCATTTAGGAAGAATTCCTTCCAAAAGAGAATATCACAGTGAATTTGGTCTGACCTTTGAACGAATTAGCAAATTAAAAAAAGATATTGTTATAATGCACCCTGGTCCAATGAATCGTGGTGTAGAAATTGATAGTAGAGTAGCTGATTCCGATAATGCAGTAATTTTAGATCAAGTTCTTAATGGTGTAGCTTCAAGAATGTCAATCCTTTATTTGTTGCTTGGAGAGGGGAATATAAAATTATGATTTCAGGAAAGAGTACCAAAAAAGTTTTATTAAAGTCAGGAAGAATAATTGATCCATTTTCAAAGAAAACATTCAATGGAGATATTTTAATTGAAAATGGAAAAATTTCAAAAATTGGCGAATCTATTTCTTCAAAAGGTAAAGATTATAAAATTGTTGACTGTAAAGGATTAGTAGTAACACATGGTTTTTGCGATATGCATGTACATTTTAGAGAGCCTGGTAGGGAAGATAAAGAAACTTTAGAGTCAGGATCTTTCGCAGCACTTGGAGGAGGGTTTACTCAGGTCTGTACAATGGCTAACACAAACCCTATTATAGATTCCCCTGAGCATATTCACTATATAGTTAGCAAAAGTTCAAAACTACCAATTGACATTTTTCCGATAGGTTCAGTTTCTAAGGGTCAGAAGGGTGAAGATTTAACAGAAATGTTATTAATGCAAAAAAATGGTGCTATTGCTTTTAGCGATGATGGTATTCCAATTCAGAATGCTCAATTTATGAAACTTGCTCTAACTTATGCGAAAATGTTAGATGTACCAATTATGAATCATGCTGAAGATATTTATCTTAGAAATAATGGAGTTATGAATGCTTCTTCAACTTCCAATAATCTTGGATTAAAAGGTAATTCAAGCTTAGGGGAAGCTGTAATGGTTTACAGAGACTTATTATTAGCTGATTCTTTAAGCTCAAAACTACATTTACTACATATTTCAGCAAAGGAAACAGTGGAACTATTAAAAAAATTCAAAAAGAAAAATAAACCTATCTCAGCAGAGGTATCTCCACATCATTTATATTTCATTGATGAAGATATAAATGAATTTAATACTAATTTGAAGGTTGCGCCTCCTGTGCGAAGCAGAGGAGATAGAAAAGCACTAATTGAAGGAATAAAGTCTGGCCTAATTGATTGTATTGCAACCGATCATGCACCTCATACAATTGAAGATAAAGAAACTACATTTAATGATGCTGAATTTGGAATGATTGGACTTGAATCATGTTTTGGTGTAGTGAATAAAGTTCTTGTTAAAGAAAATGGTATGAGTTTAAAATCTCTTATTGAAAAACTCACTGTAAATCCTAGAAAGATAATGAATTTGGAAGCAGATTTATTCTCCGTTGGTTGTAAAGCCCAAATAACAATATTTGATCCTAATGAAAAATGGGTATTTGAAAATAAACATATTTTATCAAAATCGTCGAACTCTCCGTTTATCGGAGAAGATCTTGTTGGAAGAGTTAAATATGTTATTTCAAAAAATCAGTTTTTCACATTATAAAATCACTATTATTAATTATTGACTAATGAGAGCACATCAATTAAGTTTTGGGGCATTTTTGTAAAAATATGAAAAAGACAACAAAAACTATATCAGCAAAAGATGTGAACCAGCAATGGTGGCTATTTGATGCATCTGATAAGGTGTTGGGGAGATTTGCGTCTGAAGTGGCACAAGTTCTCAGAGGTAAACATCGTCCAGATTATTCTCCAAATATTTATATGGGAGATGCGGTTATTATTGTCAATGCAGATAAAATAAGAGTCACTGGAAATAAATCTGAGACTAAAAGATATTTTAGACATTCAGGTTATCCTGGTGGAGTTAAATATGCAAGCTTCAGCGACTTAATGAAGAATGATTCGGATAAAGTAGTTTTAAATGCTGTTAAAGGTATGTTGCCAAAAAATAAACTTGGTAGAGAGATATCTAAACATATTAGGATTTATAAAGATACCAATCATGGTCATGAAGCCCAGCAACCAAAAGAATGGAGCTCTAATTAATGAATAAAGAATATTTTAATGGCGTTGGACGAAGAAAGAATTCAACAGCAAGAGTTTATCTTTCAGATGGAAAAGGGAAGTTTTCTATTAACAACGTTTCAGATGATATAAATACTTATTTAAAAAGAGAGTCCCTAGTTATTCACGCAGTAAAACCACTTGAAGTCCTAAATTTAAAAGATAAATATGACATCAGAATAAATGTTAAAGGCGGTGGATTGACTGGTCAAGCTGGAGCAATCCAATTAGGAATTGCAAGAGCCCTTTTAAAGATTGATGAAGAGTTTAGATCTCAGCTTAAATCTCATGGTTTGTTAACAAGAGATGCTAGAGAAGTTGAAAGAAAAAAATACGGTCAACCAGGAGCTAGAAAGAAGTTCCAATTCTCAAAAAGATAAAAATATGCAAAAAATTACAAAAGAAGATTTACTTAATTCAGGAGCACATTTTGGACATGTTAGTAGTAAAACTGATCCAAATTTTAAAGATTTTGTTATATCTCAAAAAAATGGTATTGATATAATCAATTTAGACGATACTTTAAATGGTCTTGATAAAGCTTTAAACTTTGTATCAAGTATTGTACAAAGAAATGGCGAAATACTTTTCGTAGGTACTAAGAAGCATGCTAAGGATGTAATTCAGCAAGAAGCTGATAGGTGTGGAATGTTCTATGTTGTTGAGAGATGGTTGGGTGGCACACTAACTAATTTTTCTACCATTAAAAAAAGTATCAAAAGATTACATTCTTTAGAAAAGGAAGGTTCTTCAATTTTTGAAGATCTTACTAAAAAAGAACTTTTACAATTAAATAGAGAAAAAATTAAGCTTTCAGACCAGCACAGAGGTATTAAAGACATGAAAAAACTTCCAAGTGCTATAATTATCGTTGACGGAAAGACTGAATCTATTGCTATCCAAGAAGCCAAGAAACTTGAAATCCCAATTATTTGCATTGTTGATTCAAATACAGATCCATCTCTTTGCGATTATCCTATTCCTGCAAATGATGACTCAATTAGAACAATACAATTAATTGTTAATGAGGTAGCTAATACAATTATTTCTGTCACTAAAAAAGACGACGATAAATCTGAATCTGTTTCAGATGATAAAGAAGTAAAAGAGGATAATTAAATGAGCGTAGATGCTAAGTTAGTTAAAACTCTTAGAGAGAGAACAGGTGCTGGAATGATGGATTGTAAAAAAGCTTTAGTTGAATCTAAAGGCGACCTTGATACTGCGGTAGATCATTTAAGAAAAGCTGGAATTGCTAAAGCAGAAAAAAAATCATCAAGAGCTGCCAACGAAGGAATAATTTTTTCATATATACATCACGGAAGTAAGCTGGGAGTTCTGGTAGAACTTGGTTGTGAAACAGATTTTGTTGCTAAAACAGAAGGATTTAACGACTTGGCTGCATCAATTGCTATGCAAGTAGCCGCATCCAATCCCATTGCTATTGATGAGTCTGGAATTGCACAAGATTTATTAGATAAAGAAAAAGAAATTTTTATGGATCAGGCTAAATCTTCTGGAAAACCTGATAATGTTGTTGAGAAGATCGTTGAAGGAAAGTTAAATAAATTTATTGAAGACAATTGTTTAGTCCATCAGTCATTTGTTAAAAACCCTGATATGACCATTTCTCAATTAGTTCAAGAAGCAATTGCAAAGCTTGGAGAAAATATTACAATTAATAGATTTGTAAGATTTGCTCTAGGTGAACAGTCAGTCTAAAAATGTTAAGTCAAAGTATCGATTCTGCTAAATCTAAAATGGAACAAACAATTTCATTTGTTTCGAGTGAAATAGGCAAAATTAGAACAGGAAGAGCTAATCCTGATATTTTTAATAAAATTCTTGTTAGTTACTATGATAATGATACCCCTTTAAACCAAGTTGCAAATATTGCTGCATTGGATGCAATTACAATTAGTATTCAACCGTTTGATAAAACTATTATTGATGATATTGAAAGAGCAATTCTTGAAGCTGACTTAGGCTTTAATCCTTCAAATAATGGTAATAGTATTATGATAACTTTTCCACCTCTATCTGTTGAAAGAAGACAAGAGCTGGTTAAAGTAGCTTCAAAAATAATCGAAGATGGTAGAATCTCAATTCGTAATATTAGAAGAGAAATTATTCAGTCTGCTAAAAGAATTGAAGATGAGCAAAATATTTCTGAAGATGAGATGAAAAAGTTTATGGATGATATTCAAGAAGTTACTGATTCTTTTATCAATAGACTTAATACTCTTCAGAAAGATAAAGAAGTAGAAATTTTAGATAGTTAAAATCAACTATTTTATTCGCACTTAGACCAACCACAGTCTTTACAAACTAAGCATCCGCCTTCATTAACGATTCCACTTCCATCACATTCACTGCAATGTTGGCCGTATTCTTTAGCTTGGCGAACTTTAGCTGAAGTTTCGTCTGCTATTTCAAATTGACTTTTTTTTTCCTGGGAAGGAGAATCACCATTAACAAATGTTTCAAGCGCTCTTCCAATTGCATCAGGAGTTGATAAAATGAGCTGACCATCTTCCCATGTTGGATTTGGTCCACTTATTCCTTTTAGTTGATTAATTATGCTATTAGGATCTACGCCAGAGCGTAATGCTAAGGAGATTAACCTACTTATTGCTTCTGTCTGTGCTGCAACCGTTCCACCTGCTTTTCCAATTGCGGTAAAGACTTCACAAAGACCATTTTCATCTTCATTTACGGTTACGTAGAGTGTACCATCACCAGTTCTCATTCGCCTTGTTCTTCCTTCTGTAATTGATGGACGGGTACGAGCGGTCTTCATTTCTGCATCTTCGGATGATTTCTCTTCATTTTCAGAAGATTTATCATCAGTAATTAGAATGCCTTCTCTGGAACCTTCTCTATAGACAGTAATACCTTTTAAATCTGCTTTGTATGCTGTCATATAAATATCTGCAACCGTATCGACAGTAGTTTCTTCAGCAAGATTTACTGTAGATGATATAGAACTATCAATATATTTTTGAACAACACCTTGCATTTTAACTCGAAAGTAAGGGTCAACGTTATGCGCTGTAACAACATACTGTGGTAGATTTTCATCTGTTCCAAACATTTCTTTTACTACAGGGTGATAAACAGTAAATGTGTCAAACTCTTTTCCTAGACTATCATTCTTTTTAACTTTTCTTTTATAAGAAGTTGCAAAAATTGGTTCTACACCAGATGTAACTCTAGCTACAATTGCACCACTTCCTGTTGGAGCAACTGTTGTTAAAGTACAGTTTCTAATTCCATGATTCTTGATTTTTGTTTGTAATTTTTTTGGAAGATCTTGAACAAATAAACTTTGTGAGTATCCGTCCCAATCAAAATTTGGAAATTGCCCCTTCTCTTTTGCTAATGCTGCACTGGTTTCATAAGAAGTATCTCTGTGTATTTCCATGATTTTACCGATTGTTTCTAATGCTTCATCAGAATCATATTGTATTCCCATTTTAACAAGCATATCACCAAGACCTAAGATTCCTAATCCAACTCTTCTGTCGTTCATAGCATTTTGTTTTTGCTCTTCAAGCGCATGACGATCCAGATTATAATCAATTACATTATCCAGAAATCTGGCTCCGATTGCTGTTGTTTCTTTGAAACCATCAAAATCAAAATTACCATCCTGATCTACAAATCTTTCTAGATTCAATGCACCAAGGTTACAACATCCACCATCCGGCAATGGTTGTTCGGCACACGGGTTGGTTGATACTAACGGACTGCAATATTCTGCGTTGTGATATTTTGTCATTGTATCCCAGAAAAGTAGACCTGGCTCAGCACTTGCATGAGCATGTTCAATAATTTTCATCCAAAGATCTTTTGCTTTTACAGTTGTGTAAACTTTTCCACCCCATTGTAAATCAAAATCAGAATCTGATTGAACTGCTTCCATAAATTCGTCAGTCAATAAAACTGAAATATTTGAGTATTTGACCATATCTATATCACCAGTCTTAATCTCAATAAATTTTTCGATGTCAGGATGATCAACTCGAAGTGTTTGCATATTAGCGCCTCTTCTACCATGTTGAGCTATTGTGTTGGTGTTTTCACTAAAAAGATTCATAAAACCAACAGGGCCACAAGAATTACCACCAGTTCCAAGGATTTCGTCTCCACCTGGTCTCAAGATTGATAAATCATGGCCACAACCACCGCCATATTTATATGTCATGGCCTCTTGGATAACACAGTCATATATTGATTTGATTGAATCGGTTTTGATACCAACAACATAACAGTTATTTAGGGTAGTTGTGATATCTTCACGACCTGCACCGTGCATAATTCTTCCGCCTGGTACAAATTTAAAATTTCTTAGCGCCTCAAAAAATGAAGCTTCCCATTTTTCCTGTAGCTCAGGAGTTTTTTCAACACTTGCCAGTGCTTTTGCCTGACGCTTCCATAAATCCCATGGATGTTTTTCTCCTGGTGCTAAATATTTCATTTCAAGAACGCTTCGACCAAGATCGTCTTCTTTATAATAATTATCTATTGTGTATTCTTCTGGACAACTTTCTGAATCTTTATCCGAATCCATTGAATCTTTTACATTAAAACCTAAAATTTGGTTTTTAAGATCCGAATCTATTTTTGGATTTTTATCCGATTCTGTTGGAAAGTTTATTTCAATTGCTTCCGCCATAATTCTTTATTCTCTAACCCTTGTTACGTTAATATAATACGTGTCTCAAGACACAATTCTCTAAAAGAGATTATTATTTGTTTTGCAAATACGTAGCTTTCGAAAAGCTAATTGGCTGGCCTTCCAACTTATTTATTTTTTTTTATTTTAGTCAAGTCTAAAAATGTAAAATCTAATATTTTTTTTAAAAAATGATCTTAACAACTAAAAATATAAGTTTTATAGTCACATAATTTTGCCTACTTGTTTTGCATTTATTTCTGTATTAATATTTGGAGCAACTATGCATATATGACAGAATTAAAATTGAATAATAAATTCACGCTTAACGATAAATATACATTACTTGAAGGTAGAATCATACTCTCAGGTATTCAAGCCCTTGTACGTCTTTTACTTGATCAGAATAGAGCAGATTTAATCAAAGGTATAAATACTGGTACACTTGTTTCAGGTTATCGTGGTTCACCTGTTGGAGTTTTGGACATCAATCTTGTACGCAATAAAAAATTACTCGATCAACATAATATTAACTTTATTCCTGGTGTAAATGAAGATCTTGGTGCTACACTTATTTATGGTAGTCAAATGGCAGGAATGGTATCAAATGTTAAGTATGATGGCGTTCTTGGAATGTGGTATGGTAAAGCCCCTGGGGTTGATCGATCTGGAGATATTTTTAGACATGCTAACTTTTTAGGAGTAGGAAAAAATGGGGGAGTCTTGGCTGTTGCTGGAGACGATCCTTCATGTAAATCTTCAACACTCCCATCTCAATCTGAACCAGCTTTATTTGATGCAATGATGCCAATTTTTTATCCTGGAAACGTCCAGGAAATTCTAGATTTGGGTAGATACGCTTATGAAATGTCTAGATATTCAGGTCTTTGGTCGGGCTTTAAAATTGTAACTGATATTGCTGATGCTTTTGGAAGTGCAATTGTACACCCAGAAAGAATAAATATCAATATACCAGATTTTCAATATAATGGAGAACCATGGAAACATACCCAAAATGCTAAATTAGTTGGACATCATAGTTTACCTACTGAAAAAGAAATTCACTTAGGCAGGATTGAAGCTGCTAAACATTTTTTAGCATCAAATAATATAAATAAAATTACTATCAAATCTGAAAATGACTCAATTGGAATAATTACTGCAGGAAAAACATATTATGATCTTGTTGAGGCTTTAGATTCTCTTGGTTGGGACAAAGATTTTTTAAATCAAAAAGGAATAAGAATATTAAAGCTTGGAGCAACCTTCCCAGTTGATAGTAATATCATTAAAAAGTTCTCCGAAGATTTAAATGAAATTTTTGTTATTGAAGAAAAAAGATCTTTTATAGAAATGTTGATTAAAGAAGAAGTCTATAATTATCCAAATAAGCCATTAATTGTTGGTAAAAATGATGAAAATAATCAGTCACTTGTTCCAGGGTATGGAGAATTAACTGCAGATGATTTATCAAGAATTATTTTTAATAGATATTCTCAAAAAATAGGGGTTGAGTCAGATAATAATAAAATAAAAATTATCTCCGAGGTTGATAAAAGGATATATGGTGAATCTTTAACATCTAGATCAATGTATTTTTGCTCAGGATGCCCTCATAATACTTCGACAGTTAAATTACCTGAAGGTGATTCAGCATTTGGTGGTATTGGATGTCATTTAATGGCCATGTTTGTTGATGATGGTAAAGCTTTTGGAACAACACATATGGGTGGTGAAGGTGCTCAATGGACTGGAATGGAACCTTTCATTGAAAAAGAACATATGTTTCAAAATATTGGGGATGGAACCTTCTTTCATTCTGGTTCTTTAGCTTTAAGGCAAGCTATAGCTTCAAATTCTCATATTACTTATAAAATTTTGTATAACCGTGCTGTTGCAATGACTGGTGCACAAGATCCAGATGGAGGACTAGATTTACCTGAATTAACAAAATATCTTAAATCTCAAGGTGTGAAAAAAGTTATTATAACTACAGATGATATATCCGCATACAAATCTATTGAGAAATCGCGATGGGATAAAGATATTGAAATTTTGCATAGAGATGAAATTGTTGAAGCACAAAAAAAATTAAAAGCAATTAAAGGTGTTACAGTTCTAGTTCATGATCAGTCGTGTGCTGCAAACTTAAGAAGATTGAGAAAAAGAGGATTGGTTCACGAACCAAAAAAGAGAATTTTTATTAACGAAGCAGTTTGTGAAGGTTGCGGTGATTGTGGAGTAAAATCAAACTGTTTAAGTGTTCAGCCTATTAAAACAGAATATGGAAGAAAAACTCAAATTGATCAACCATCCTGCAACAAAGATTACTCTTGCGTTGAAGGAAATTGTCCATCATTCATTCAAGTAATTCCATCTGATAAAGATGATAAGAGAAAATTACCTGAAATAGGGTTTGATCCTTCAATGTTACCAAATCCAAAAAAAATTCAAAAAGACGTTGCTAATATTTTTATGCTTGGAATTGGTGGAACCGGAGTTGTGACTGTCAATCAAATCATTTCCACAGCAGCTTTTATCGAAGATAAAAAGGTTATTGCGCTTGATCAAACTGGATTAAGCCAAAAGGGTGGTTCTGTAGTTTCACATTTGAAAATCGTTAAAAATGATAAAGAGTTTTCTAGTAGAGTTGCTAATGGAGAATCGGACGCATATTTAGTTTTTGATCTTTTAACAGGCGTAAATCCAAAGAATATGGCAAAATTGAGTATTAAAAATTCAACTTCAGTTATTTCTACTTCCGAAATTCCTACTGGAGATATGGTAAGGTCAACAGCAGAAGAATACCCAGAAGCATCATTCATGATAGATTTAATTAAAGAATATTCAAAAAATAATACCTTGCTTAATGCAACAGAACTATCAGAACATTTCTTTGGAAGTAATATGCAAGCAAACTTCATTGTTATTGGCGCAGCTTTTCAATCAGGTTGTATTCCAATTTCAAGTGAGTCAATTGAAAAGGCGATAGAAATAAATGGAGTTGCTGTTAAGCAAAATACAGATGCATTTAATATTGGAAGAAAAGTTGTTTCAGATCCTCATTGGACTGATACTATAGACTTGTATAGATCTGGAAGTTTAGCGTCCAAACCAAATCTTTCATCAGACGCAATTGGTTTAATTGAATCAATATCTCCTGATGAAGAATTAAAAAGAATTCTTGAATATCGCACACAAGAACTAATTGATTATCAGAACCTATCTTATGCGAAGGAATATATTTCTTTTGTGGATAACATTTATAAAAAAGAAAAAGATTTAAGATCTAGTTCAGAACTTTCTCAAAATGTTGCAAAATATTTATTTAAGTTAATGGCTACAAAAGACGAATATGAAGTGGCCAGACTTTCATTAAAAGCTGAACTTGATTCTGCTATTAATAAGGAATTTGGAAAGTCTGCAAAAATAAATTATATGCTTCATCCTCCATTTCTAAAAGCAATGGAAAATATACCTATTTTAAATATGATTCCTGGGGTTAAATCAAAATTAGCACTTGGTTCATGGTTTAAAGTTTTTTACGTCATGCTTAAAAATATGAAGTTCTTAAGAGGTACTCCATTCGATTTTATGGCATGGTTTAGTAATGACGTTAGAAAAGCTGATTCTAAAGCATTAAATCATTATAAATCTATTCTTATGAATAATATAGATGAAATTGGTAATGGTAAGTATCAAGATTTAAAAGACTTTTCTGTATTACCTGATATAATTAGAGGTTACGAGGAAGTAAGATTGGAAACTATGACTGAATATTATCAGAAATCAGATAATCTTTTTAAGTCTTAGAAATATATTTCTATTTATCCTTATACAATTTATATTTGTTTCTAATAGAACATTAAAATAGGAAGCATCGATGTTTAAAAAATTTTTAATATTTTTAGGAATCTTAGGTTTTACTTATGCTCAACATAACCATAATCACGCTATGGATGAAAATGGTTATATCAGATGCTTAACAGATGAGCTTGAACAAGAATTGCAACTTATAAACCCTGAGTTTATAGCAGAAAGAGATGCGCAATTAGAAAAAGCCAAACAACTTTTAAGAGATAATCCTCAATGGAGGACTGATAGTAGTACTCAAACTACAATTTATATTCCTGTTGTTTTTCATGTTCTTTATTTCAATTCTGGAGACAATACTTCAGCTTTTCAAATTGGCGCAAATTTTGATCAAATTAATTTAGATTTTCAAAATCTTAATCCTGATGGTGATGAAATTCCATCAGCCCCAAATCCAAGTGATGCACCTTATGACCCAGGTATTGATTACAGCCATCAGGCTGTAAGAGGAACTCATAATGTTGTATTTGTTGGAGCAGCAGGAGAAACTGCTGGAAGTCAATTAATTGAGGGTACTACAATATTAAGATATCAAATCAATTCATCCAGTATAAGTGGTGTTAGTGATGCAAGTAGCACTGCTAGTAGTATTACCCCTGACCAGAGCTCGTGGCCGGGAGGATCAGGAGGATATAAGAATGGTTATTTAAATATTTATATTGCACCGTTAACTGGTGGATTATTAGGTCAAGCTTATCTAGGATTCCCAGAATCAGTTGTATTAAATGATAGTGTTGGTTCAGTAGAAAATCCAGGATCGACTTCAGGCTACAATCGTGGACGAACTTTAACTCATGAGTTAGGTCATAATTTTACTTTTAATCATGTCTTTAACTCCAGCAATTGTGGTGATTTTCTTTGGAATGACATTCCTGCTCAATATGTTAATAATCGAGGAGCAAATATTTATGAATGGCCTGCGGGAAGTGGAAATTTTTGGGGTAGAGATGGTGAAAATAGTTGTATTTCATCCACCGGTAAAGGTGATCAGTTCATGAACTATATGGATTATGTTTACGACGATCAAATGAGAATGTTTTCTGAAGAACAAGCTCTTGATGGGTACGCATGGGCTCAATCGAGAACTTGGGCTCAGGTTGTAAGTGGTGTTAATACTCAAATTTCATCAAGTGTATCTTATGCAACATCAGATGATGGTTTTACAGTTGATGTAACTTTTGGTGAAGAGGTCTCAGGTTTTACCCAGGATGATCTGGTTTTGACTAATGCAACAGTAACAAATTTTAACGATTTTGATGGAACGAATTTTAGTTTTGATGTAGAAGCTATAGTTGACGGTGATGTTAAAGTATCGATTGCAGCAAATAGTTGTGTTGGGGTTGATTCTGGAAATAATAATTTTGAATCAAATGAGGTTGTAGTAATAGTAGATAGAGCTGTACCAATTGCTGGATCTCTATCAATTGATAACATTCAGGATTCACAGTATATAACTAAGGCTCCATCATTAAATCTTTCATTGAATGACTTTACGGATGCTACTAGTGGAGTTGGATTGTACTACGTTTCAGTGGGACTTTCTCCTCAAGGACAAGAAGTTTTGCCGTTTACAGCATTTTCAGATTCTGGAATAAATTTAAATAATTTAGGTTTACTTGATTATCAGCAATATTATGTAAATGTTTATGCTCAAGACTTAGTTGGTTTAAATTCCTCAACAGTTAGTTCATCATTCTATTACTTTGGAACCTTGCTTGGTGATTCTAATAACGATTGGGTAATAGACTTTGAAGACTACGCAAGTTTCATTTCTAATTATCCTGGAGTAGATATTGCACCTGTAACAGGAAGTGCACCTTATTTCTTCCCTAATTTTGATGGAATTTCTGATGCAAATGATTTAGCAATGTTTGAATCAATGTGGAATTGGTCAATTGCTGAAAATGGTAGAACAGTTCCAAATTATACATTGCAGGGTGAAGCTCCATATTTAAGAATACTTAACGGACAATTGATTGTTAGATTCCCTCTAGCTGCATCAACGGCCCAGTTTTATTTTGAATATGATACAGAGAAATATTTAATTGATTATTCTCCAAGCAATCTAAACAATAATGTTGTCTTAAGTGCTAATAGTCAGGAAGATGGAATTATTCAAGTTGAAGCTGCTGACTATCGAACTGATAGGAACAGTCCTCTTGAAATGGCCTTTAGTTTTCAAAATCTTACTGACACTTATGAGTTTATGAGAGTTAGTTATTCTTCATATAGTAAGTCAAATCTTCTTATATCTGAAGGATATAACTTAATTCAAACTGCTCCATCAACATATCGATTGTCTCAAAGTTATCCTAATCCATTTACGGAAGGTGGAACAACAATTGAATTTGATATGCCTGTCACTGAGCAAATAACCATGGTTATACTTGATATTAGAGGTAGAGTAGTTAGAACATTGATTAATAATGAGCAACGATTTGGTTATCAGTCTGTAGTTTGGGATGCTAAAAATGATGATGGCGATAAAGTTAGTAGCGGTGTATACTTCTACCAGATACGATCAACAAACTTTAATGCTGTTGGCAAACTTGTATTTGTTAAGTAGATTATTAAATGTTAACTCAAAGACCTACCTTATCTGACATAAAAGATGCGCGTATTCGAACCAAATCTGTTGTTCGTAACACACCTATTTTAACTTCAGAATACTTCAATGATCTTTTAGGGATGGAACTTTTCTTTAAATGTGAGAATTTTCAAAAAACTGGATCATTTAAAATTAGAGGAGCATCAAATGCTGTATTTTCATTAACAAAAGATGAAGCAAAGCAAGGCGTTGCTTGTCAGTCATCAGGTAATCACGGCGGAGCAATAGCATGTGCTGCTCGTTTGAAGGGCATTCATGCAGATATTGTGATGGCAAAAAGTGTTTCTAAAGCAAAAATACACAATGTTGAAACTTATAAAGGAAATATGATTTTCTGTGATACTATGGGTGAAAGAGATGATTTATTTTTAAAAACCGTGCAAGAAAATGATAGAATATCAATTCATCCTTATGATAATTATGATGTTATGGCAGGGCAGGGCACTATTGCATTAGAAATTCTTGAACAAGTCCCTGAATTTGATTCTGTAGTAGTTCCAATTGGAGGAGGCGGATTAATAAGCGGTATTTCAATTGCACTTAAAGATTTAAAACCATCTGTTAAGGTGATTGGATGCGAACCAGAAAGCGTAGATGATACCTTTCAAATGTATAAAGCTAATAAACGTATTGAAATGACGCACAGAGTGTCTGTAGCGGACGGTTTAATGGCAATTGTAGGTCAATTAACTCTACCAATCATTCAAGAGAATGTTGACGATATTGTTTTAGCTACTGAACAAGAGATTATTGATACCACTCGTCTTGTTTGGGAGCGCATGAAAATCGTAATTGAACCTTCTTGTGCGTTAGCTTTAGCAAGTGTTATAAAAAACAAAGAAAAATTTATAGGACAAAAGGTAGTATTAGTTATTACTGGTGGTAATGTTGATCTTGTATCTTTGCCTTGGCTCAAAGTCGGAAAAGATTAATTTCAAAAAATATTTAGGTAATAAAAAAGCCCTCAAAGATGAGGGCTTTTTTATTTATTAGAAACTCTATTTCTTACAGATCGTAACCTAAACTAATAGATGTAAATCTACCCATTTCAGGGCCTAAGAAAGTTTCTCTATGAACAACATCTGTGATGTTGTCAATTGATAAACCAACTGACATTCCGTCAACCGCTTCTACGTTCCATTTAGCATTTACGCCAACGGTATAAAATCCATCAACATTTCCTGAAGTTCCTGAGAAACCATCAGCAAAATATGAATCTTGGTAACGTAAACTCATTCCGTATGAAACGTCATCACCTGCATACTGCATTCCACCACCAAGTTTAAACTTAGGAGTGTTCATGTTAACGAACTGCTCAACACCTTCAAAGTCAACAGTAAGTGAGCTATCACTTAATAGAGACATGTTCATTGAGAAAGTCCATTCAGCTGTTGGGAAGTAATTCATGCCTACTTCTAACCCTTGAATATTTAGATCTTCAGTAAGCTGTTTGTAACCAAAAATTAAATTACCACCGTATGGTGATTGTTCTGGAGCAACCATACCGATAGGAGCTTGAGCTATTTGACCTAATAAAAGACCAGCAAACTCATCCGCACCAGTACCATTGCCATTACCACCAGCAGCAGCAGCGTCCCAACCGTTAATCCAATTAACAAGGTTAGCATCACCTGCAGTAGCTAGGTAAGTAAGAACGTTTCCAACATAACTTCCACCATCACCTAATACAGTAACCATACCTGAGATGTTCTGAAGACCAGTTACGTAGTCAGAAATAACCATGTCAAACACATCAACAGATAGTGTCATGTTATCACTTACTTGACCTTTGTAACCAAACTCAGTTTGTGCCCAAGTTGTTTCCTTAGTTGCTGGGAAGTCTGGATATTGAGTTGTAGGATCAACAACATTAAAGTCTGTGTCAATCACAATATTTGAATATGCGCTAGGTGTTACAGTAGCAGCTAAGCCCATTACTGCTTGCGCAGCAGCAGCAGCTTGAGCAGCACCATAAGCAGCAGCACCAGCTACGTCACCAGTAGCAGCAGCATAAGCAGCTCCAACTTGCGCAGCAAATGCAGCATTATAGCCTGCACCAGCAGCTGATTGAAGTATAGCACCCATCATAACTGGTGACCATACGCCAAATGCAGCAGCATTCATTGTATTATTACCCATTGCATAGTTTGTATTAACATCCGCACCAACAGCAGGAGACCAGTTTGAACGGTATGTAACTAAGCCGTTAGCATCTCTGTTGTAAGTCCAACCAGTAGTAGTTGATCCCATCGCTTTAACTTGGATGTCAGGATTAAATGGTAAACCTCCAAACGCAGGACTTTGGAAATCAATTCCTAGTCCTTGTTTGTATACAAAATCTCTAAATACAGCAATATCTAGATTTTTTGGGAAGTTACCTGGTAGGTCGATATTTTCACCGTATGTTAAACGGAAGTTTCCTCTAACATCATCAGGTGACCATACAAAAGCTAGTTTTGGAGCAAATACACCATCTGTTCCAATGTCGCTTAAGTAATTATTGGTATCAAATCTACCTGTACCAACAAATTTAAATTTGTCACTAAATTTCTTTTCGTAAGAATAGTAAACTCCAAGATTGTTGAAGTTGTCATCATCTTCGTTCTTACCATTAATAGTACCCTTTGTTTCAGGAGTTCTATCTAATACATCAAGTCCCCAAATTACAGTTTGACCGTTTTTCATAGGAACAGTGTGTTGTAACTGGAAAGCACGATTTGATGACTGATCAAATACTACATTACCGTTTACTAAACTGTAAGTAGTTTCTTGGTTATTAATATTTGTAAAGAAATTCAAATAAAGATCTCCACCTAACACGTCTTGTCTGAAGTAAGCTAGCTGAAATTGCTGTAAATCAACATCATCAGCAAACTGTCTTCCAACACCAGTCATTTCAATAGCAGATAAATTTGCTATTCTAGTATTGATTGTTAGGTTTGATTTAAGGTCAGGACGAATCTCTGTTTTGGTTTCAAATACAGTTGCTTCTGGTGAGAAAGGCTCATTAGATGTAGCTGTATTAGGAGCACCTCCAACAGGGTCGTCGTATCCACTAGCTGCATAATCAATAAATGGATATGTAGTAGTTTGTAGACCTCTTCTAATTAAGTCTGGTTCAAAGTAACTATGTCCTTGAGCTTGAGCTTCAGCTAAAGTTCTAGGCATGTTAGATTCCCAGTCGTCAAAAGATCTATGGCTAAATGATACTCTAGTAGCAGCTCTAGCGCCCCACTGATGAGCAACACGACCATAAATTTTCATGAAATTT
>Ga0209036_1000132_pt1 | contig 28772 bp, 33 predicted proteins | sample MarorgKNORR_S2LV_3_FD_188222 | JGI IMG/M metagenome (GOLD analysis project Ga0209036, IMG submission 188222) | Marine microbial communities from the Southern Atlantic Ocean, analyzing organic carbon cycling - DCM_A/KNORR_S2/LV (SPAdes) (version 2) | ecosystem: Environmental > Aquatic > Marine >... | reverse complement strand
CCAAGCCCTCATTCAAATGGATGTGCGAAAGGTATTAAAGACGCATGGGACAAAGTTAGTGGAGACTTCTCAGACTTAATTCTTATCTTAGAAGGTGGCAATGAAGAGGCTGTCTCTATTTGTGAAGATAATAGAATTTCACTTGTTTCCGCAACTGGGAGCACCCAAATGGGTAAAGAATTAGCACCACTAGTTTCAGCTAGACTTGGAAAATTATTACTAGAGCTTGGCGGAAATAATGCTGCAATTGTTTGCCCTTCTGCAGATCTAGACTTAACCATAAAAGGTATAGCTTTTTCTGCATGTGGTACAACTGGTCAGAGATGCACATCCCTGAGAAGACTTTTTGTTCATCAAGATATTTATAAAGATTGTGTCGAAAGACTTCAAAAATGTTTTGATGATTTAATTATTGGCTGTCCTTCAGAGGATTCTTCTCAAATAGGACCATTAATATCCAAAGAAAGCTATGAGTCAATGCAAAAAACACTAGATTCTCTTAAGAGTAAAAATATTAATGTAATTGGCGGAGAAAGATTGGAGATTGAAGACCCAAATGAATATTACGTGAAACCTGCCTTGGTATTAGTTGAGAAAATTGAAGATGAAATGCTTGCAGAAACTTTCGCACCAATACTTTATGTAAAAAGTTATGAAGACATAAAAGACGCGATTCATATGCAGAATAATGTCAAACAAGGACTTAGCAGTTCAATCTTTACAAATGATATGAGAGAGTCTGAGCTTTTTTTAAGCGAAGCTGGGAGTGATTGTGGAATTGCTAATGTAAATATTGGCACTAGCGGGGCTGAAATAGGAGGCGCTTTTGGTGGAGAAAAGGATACTGGTGGTGGACGAGAATCTGGTTCAGATGCGTGGAAGAATTATATGCGCAGGGTCACAGCAACCATAAACTATGGCGAGGATTTACCTCTAGCCCAAGGAGTGGAATTTGATGAAAGCTAAAATTGCAATTGTGGGCAGTGGAAACATTGGCTGGGCTTTGAAACAACTATTAAAAAATGACTATGAAATAAAGCAAGGAGATATTGAAGATGGATTTGACGCAAATGACATATTGCAGGTAAAAGATTTTCTTAAAGATGTCGATGCTGTTATATCTGCAGGACCATTTGCTGTTAATAAAAATATTGCAAGTGTCTCTGCAGAGGAAGGAATAGGATATTTTGATTTAACAGAAGACGTTGAAACAACAGAATATATTAGATCACTTAAGTCTGAAAACATTTTAATGCCCCAATGCGGTTTAGCTCCAGGCGCAATTAATATCTGTGCGTCAGGAATGATGGAGCAATTTGATACTGTTAATGAAGTCTTAATGCGAGTGGGAGCATTGCCAAGATTTACAACTAATGAAATGAGTTATTACCTGAGCTGGTCAACTAATGGGCTTATTAATGAATACTGCAATGAAGCTGATGCAATATATGAAGGAAAGTCTATCAAAGTAATGCCATTAGAAGGTGCTGAAAAGATTGTGATTGATGGAGAAAGTTTCGAAGCATTTAATACAAGTGGTGGGTGTGCAACGATGTGTGAGACTTTTGAAAATGAAGTTGAAAATCTTTCATATAAGACAATTAGATATCCAGGTCATTTAAATCATATGAAGTTTCTTTTTAATGATCTTCATCTTAAAAAGAATAAAGATGTTCTAGAAAAGCTGTTCGACAAAGAAGTGCCAAGAACAAAGAATGATGTGATTATATTTTTTGTAAAAGTTATTGGAATTATTGATGGTGTCCTTCAGGAAAAAACGTATTTAAGAAAAATTTATGGAGATGAAAAGTTAAGCGCTATTCAATTAACAACTGCTTCAGGAGTTTGCAGCGTCTTGGATATGTTTATTAATAAAAAGATTTCTTCAAAAGGCTTCATAAAACAAGAGTCAATTTCATGGGAAGATTTTATAGATAATAAGTTTGGAAAAGTCTATATCTAATTAATCTTCATAGACAAAGATTTCATCCAAAGGCAATTCGAAATAACGAGTCATTTTTATTGCTAATGTTAAAGAGGGATCAAATTTTCCATTCTCAATAGAATTAATAGTCTGCCTGCTTACTGAAAGAGCCAGAGCAAGATCATTTTGACTTACTCCTTTTTTAGCTCGCAAACCTTTTAATTTATTCTTCATTCAGTCTTCTTTAATAAAGATTTTATAAAACCTATAACTATTAATACAAGCGCCTAAAGCAAACCCAAGAAATAAATCAATAAAACCAAAATCATAGCCTATAAAAGGCGACAAGATTGCAATAGGAATTCCCAGAAGGATAAAGCCTAAAGCTCCTCCAATCATCGTCATTTCATTATACTTTTGAAACAACTGATCCTGATTTTTTAAGACTTTTATATAGGTATATACAGCAATATAAATACAAACAATTTCAATAATAGAAAGCCAAATGTAAATACCGTTTTCCTCTATGCCTCCCAATGCATCAATGCCAGTTTCTGATAGTGCAACACTAAGATATCCAGCCAATCCTCCTGCCAAGCCTGAAGCAATCAAACATATAATCCAGTTCTTCTTATCTTCTCCCTTTAGAGATTTAATATCTATCCAAAAGCCATACCCTGTTATTTTTGCCATAATTGTTACCTCAGCGAAATAATATATTTACAGGATATTTATGTCAAGTAAACTTTACATCAAATTCATCTTACTATTAATGATATTTATAAGAAAAGATGGGATACTTTGCATTGTATATGACCAACTTTAGTTTATTAGATCCTTCTCACATAATATTTACAATTTTTTGTATAGCTATAATTATTTTCCTACCAAAAATATTTCTTGATAAAAGTACTCGCAGTAAAAAAGCATTAGTTTTAGTAATTATTTCATTACTCCTTATAAATCAGGGCATGGATTTATATAGAGAGGGGTACATGGATGAATGGAAGCTTGGATTGCCTTTACATTTATGTGATTTTTCTACAGCTTCAATAATTTTATATTTCTTTACACAAAGAAAAGAGTTTTTTTTGTTTGCTTTTTTTGCTGGTTTTTCTGGAGCAGGAATGGCTATTTTGACTCCTGATGTTACCTATTCTTTTCCACATATCGACTATGTTAGGCATATGATTGGTCACTCAATGATTTTGCTAGGAGTAACGTATGCAATGGTTATAGATCATCTTAGACCACAATTCAAAGATGTGCACAGAGTACTTGCGGTAATGACTTTATTCATGCTTTCTATGTACCCTATAAATTATTTACTTGGGGCCCCAGCAAATTATTGGTTTGTAATTGAAAAGCCACCAGGCCTAAATATCACAGATTATATGAGGGATGCTCCATATCATATGATTGATATATTTATAATTGCAGTCATTGTTTGTTATCTAATATATATACCTTATCTGATAAAAGATAAATTACAGACGAGTAGACCTTAATTATGAAAAGTGTATCCAAAAGCCAAATACCATTAAGTTTTAGAGCAAATAGACCAAAAGCTCTGCAATGGCTTGGAGGGATGTTGCTTTCTTTTCTAGGATGGAAAGTAAATGGAGGCATATCAGATGAGCATGCGGCTGATAAGCTTGTAGTAATTGTTGCTCCTCACACTTCAAACTGGGATGGTATTTTAGGTATTGCAGCTATAGCAGGCCTTGATGCAAAGATCACTTTCATTGGTAAACATACTGTATTCAAATATTTTGGTTTAGGCGCTTTTTTGCGATATATGGGGGGTATTCCAGTTGATCGAACCAAGCCGGGTGGAATCATCCAAGATGCAATAAATCAGATAAGAGACATCAATGGAACATTAATTGGCATGGCCCCTGAGGGTACCCGATCAAAAGTAAAAGAGTGGAAAACAGGATTCTTAAGAATCGCAAGTGAACTAAACACCAAAATAGTTCCAGCATCTATCGATTTTGCGAAGAAAGAAATTTTGTTAGGTAAAATATTTACTCCCTCTGGAGATAATTTAAAAGATATAGCAGATCTAAAAAGTTACTACAAAGCTTTCACCCCAAAACATCCAGAGAACTATTGAATTAAAGTTTCCTCTATCATCTTCTCAACCATTTCTTCTACAATAAATAGAGGCGGATTTCCATGATCTAATACAGCAGAATGGAAGTCCTTAATATTAAACTTATCGCCAAGCTCTTTCATTGCTCTTTCTCTAAGCTCAAGAATTTTTATCATTCCAACTTTATAGCTAAGAGCCTGACCTGGCCAAACAATATATCTTTCAATCTCAACCCTTACCTCAGTATCAGACATTCCAGTTACAGATTTCATATAGTCCATGGCCTCTTCTCTTGTCCATCTTTTATAGTGCATGCCCGTATCAACAACTAATCTATTTGCACGAAACAGCTCGCTCTGTAAAATTCCAAGCTCATCATATGGGTTTTCAGCTAATCCGGCTTCAAGAGCAAGTATTTCAGAATATAAAGCCCATCCTTCTGCAAAGGCAGAAGTGTAATAACCAAATCTTCTGTATAAAGTTAGTTCTTCGTTTTCTAAAGAATGTGCAATTTGATGATGATGGCCTGGTGTAGCTTCATGATATGCCAATGTTCTCATACTATATGTTGGGGTCTGTTTTATATCATATAAATTTGCATAAAATACTCCTGGCCTGCTTCCATCAAGAGCAGGAGATTGATAATATCCTCCAGCAGCATTTTGTTCTGAATATTCTGGTACGGCCTTAACTACGACTTCAGATTTTGGCATTGTATGAAAATAATCTGCCATAACTCTGATAGCTTCATTAACCATATCAGTATAATCATTTACTACAATTTCTTTTCTATCTGGAGTATCTGCATAAAGAAAATCTGGATTTTCATTTAATTCATTCATCAATTCACCAACAGTTTTACTTTCAGCATATCCAAGTGATGTAAGAATTTCCCTCATTCTTGAAGAAATTCTTTTTACTTCATTTAATCCCATCTGATGAATTTCTTCTGGCGAGTAATCTGTAGTAGTAAAAGTTCTAATTTTTAATTTGTAGTATTCGTCTCCTCCTGGTTGAGACCATATACCATGATTTGGATTTGCATTTTTTTTAGTATTTGCCATAAAGTTTCTAAGAAGCTTAAAACCAGGCGTAACACTTTCATTTATAGATCTTGTTATTTCTTTCTCTAGATAATCAACTTGATCATTGCTTAATTCCAATTTTTTAATTTTTAACATAAATTGTTTATAAAGAGGATGTTCTGTATTCACGACGTTTATAAATTCATCAAGTTGATTTATTACATGACCATATACAAATTCTGGAGGGTAGATCCCATTATCAGCTTGTTTCTTTAAATGATTTAAAACTCCTTGATATACATCTTTTACTAAGTCTGTTCTTTGTATAAAGGCTATAGCTTCAGAATCTGATCTTATTGGATGGACACTATTCATAAATTCAATTGTGTTTAGATGAATTCCACCAATTTGATTGAGAGGATAATCTAAGTATGGAAAATCTTTAAGCTCTTTTAATTGATTCTCATAATCGAATATAGCTATTTTTTTTGTACTTTTTTGAATATCTGAAAGCCTTGAATCATCATACTTATAAAGCGTTTTAATAACTTTTTCAATTTGCTTGATATCATTGTCAATATCATCATCTTGAGGGATTGATAGCTTAGAATTATGTTTAGTAATCCAATCAAATCTATCTAAAATTCCTACGTATGTAAGCTCTTCTGGAGATTCTATTAAATCGAGAATTAACTCCTTACCTAGATAATGATCAACGGAAAAAGGCTTCATCATAAATAGATTAAATGAATAAAGAGCGGTCAGAACCAACAAGACTGCAACCAGCTTAATAGTCAACTTAAAAATTGTTTTGGCTCTCTCAAGAATTCGTTTAATCATGATAAAATCTATTTTTTAACAACTAATCATATTATGTCAGAAAAATTAGCAACCCTTAAGAAAGAAGGAAATATATCAATAATTACTCTAGATGATGGAAAAGCAAATGTATTTTCATCTCAAATGTCACAAGATGTTAATGAGTGTCTAGACGAAGTAGCAATCGAGGAAGGTTGTCTAATAATAACTGGCAAAGAAGGTATGTTTTCTGCAGGCTTGGATTTAAAAACCATTCAAAGCGGTGATGTGGATAGTATTATGAATATGTCAAAAGCTGCCTTTGAATTGTTGGCAAGAATATTTTCTTTTCCAAGGCCAGTAATAGCAGCATGTTCTGGACATGGAATTGCCCTTGGCACTTTTTTATTGTGTTGTTGTGATTATAGGATAGGAGTCAAAGGTGATTTTATGCTTGGTGCAAATGAAATGAGGACTAACATGGTAATACCAACCCCAATTCTAGAGCTTATTAAATTTAGAGTTAATGAATCGCATAAATATAGAGCTGTTTTGGGAGCAGAAATGTATACCTTAGAAAAGGCGCAGGAAGCAGGATTAATTGATGAAGTTGTAATCGCAGAAGATTTAATGAAGGCTGCGTTAGAAAAAGCTAAAGATCTTGAAACAATGGGTCACCCAAGCTATACAATTACCAAAGAGCTTTTTATTGCTGAGCCAATGTCTAAAATTAACGAGGCTATGAAGGAATATAAGAACAACAGTAAATAATAGCCCCTTAGTGAAGAAAGAATTTCAATATACCATTCAAGAATTTTCTAGCTCTATCAATCAAGATCTCTTAAAACAAATTTATAAACTCAATCAAGAAAATACACCAGAAGTTGGTAATTTAGCTTCAATTAAAGAACTTCAAAATTTAGTCATGCAAAGCTCAAGCAATTACTATATCTCTATTCAAGATACAGTCATTGCATTTATGATTTGTTTTCGAGAGAAGTCTAACTATCAGTCTGAAAACTATAAATTCTTTAGTAAAAAAGAAAATAAATTTTTATACGTAGATAGGATCGCAATCAAAGATACATATAGAAGAAAGGGCATAGCAAAAAATATGTATTCAATTATTCAAATGCATGCTGATGCTGAATCAATGCCCTTATGTTGCGAAGTAAATACAATTCCTTTAAATCAAATCTCTATAAAATTTCATGAAGATTTCGGCTTTTCTCAGGTTGGCAAAAATCATTTCATAGGTAATTCCGTTGCATATTTTCAAAAATAAATCGTATTTTATTAATACATATTTTTTTAGTATCATTTGTTAGATGGAAACCTCATTACTTTTTAAGACTCTCATAATACTTTCAGCTCAACTAGGCTTAGTCTTGGTTATGTGTTTTTATACTTTAAAACAAGCAAGACTGGCATATGAGAACAACACGACTTTGTTTGGGACATCTTTTAGAGGTTCTGTAAATATGAAGAATAAGCTTAACCTAATTCCGTATATTCAAATAAAAGAAACTTTTCCAAAACCAATGTATAAGACCATAGACAAGGATACGAATCTTCATGAACAAGCTAATAATCAAGATGAGGTAATCAAATTACTTAAAGATGGTTATCTTCATCAAGTTGAAGGAAGTAAGTTTATTGTTGGATTAATGTTTTTTTGGGGTTTTACTTTATTTGCTACAACAACATTTACATCTTTTTTAGAAACGAATATATGGGTAGGGATTACTCTTTTTACTCTATGTAGTTTAAGTTTTGGACCTCTATTGGCATGGATTATGTTAGAGATGGATGAAAACGATGGGTTTACTGCAATGAAAATAGTTCTTGTAGTTACTATTTTAACTGGCTTTATCGGCTATGGGGACTATATTTCTTTTGCAGACAGCACCTTATTTGCTATTTTACTATTTGTTTCTTTGATCGCCCTTTTATTATTTAATTTCGCCCGTTTTTTTATCGAGATTAGTAGAGCAACAACAAGGGCTGTAGCAATCTTTGGCTCTTTCTTATTTTCATTATATTTACTCTATGATTTTAATTATATAAAGAAACAATCTGGCTTATCTTCATCAAATGATTGGGAAACTGCTTTAGAAATGGCATTTATTCTCTATTTGGATATCATCAACTTGCTACTTGAAATATTAGATGCAATGAGTAATTAGTTTGAAGATCAATAACTATAATAATGTCAGTAATTCTTTATAAAAACTAATTTATATTTATAATCTCGGTATGAAAAATATTTTATTCCTTGTTTGCATAATTGCATCTTCCAATTTATTAGCAAGTTTGAAAGATGTCCTAGATAAAGATCTTAGTAATATTATGGAAAAAGTAGTAGAGTGGCGGCATGACATTCATCAGAATCCAGAATTAGGCAACAGAGAATTTAGAACTGCAAAAAAGGTTGCTGATCACTTAACTTCCCTAGGTATTAGTGTTGAAACTGGTATAGCCCATACAGGTGTTGTAGGCCTATTAACTGGTGACTTGCCGGGCCCAAGAGTTGCCATAAGAGCTGACATGGATGCTTTGCCTGTTATTGAAAAAACTGGTCTTCCATATGCATCAACAGTTAAAACAACTTATCTAGGAAATGAGGTAGGAGTTATGCACGCATGCGGTCATGACGCACATGTTGCAATTTTGATGGGCGTTGCTGAATTCTTTGCAAATAATAAAGATCAACTTAAAGGAAGCATCCTTTTTATTTTTCAACCAGCTGAAGAGGGACCACCAGAAGGCGAAAACGGTGGCGCTAAAATGATGTTAGAAGAAGGTTTATTTGATAAATATGATCCAGAGGTTATCTTTGGTTTGCATGTTTCGAATGCACCACACGGTTATGTTGGTTTTGCCCCTGGTCCTGCAATGGCAGCGGCATCTGCATGGAGAGTAACAATTAAAGGAACACAATCACATGGTTCTAGACCTTGGGAAGGAATCGATCCCATAATGGCCTCAAGTCAGTTTATTAATCAGATAAATACTATTGTTAGCAGAAGGGTAAATATTGTTGGAAATCCTGCCGTTGTTTCAGTTGGAATGATTGAGGCTGGAACAAGAAATAATATTATCCCGGAAGAAGCCATGATGATGGGAACCATAAGAACCTTTGATCCAGAACTAAGAAAAGAAATTTATAATGAAATTAGACAGATTGCTAAAGGTGTTGAGACAGCAACTGGCGCTAACATAAAAGTTGAATTTGATGTTGGGGGATTTTATCCAGTCACATATAATAATATTGCTCTTGGTGAAAGAATGAAACAATCTCTTATAGAAGCAACCAATGGAAATTTTGCTGAAATTACGAGAAGAACAGGCGCAGAAGATTTTTCATATTTTTCTCAAGAAATACCAGGATTATATATTTTCTTAGGAGTTAATGATCCAGGGAGATTAGAACAGGCTGGAAATCATTCACCATATTTTACGGTCAATGATGACGCTCTTGACGAAGGTTTGAAGTCATTGGTCTATATGACAATAGATTACTAATTAAGGAGAAATTATGGGTATTCCTGCGAATATAAAAGATAAATTAACTATGCCAGTAATTGGAGCACCTTTGTTTTTAGTTTCAGGTCCGGACTTAGTAATTGCTCAGTGCAAGGCAGGCATCATAGGATCATTTCCAGCATTAAATGCAAGACCTCAACATGTTTTAGATGAATGGATTGTAAGAATTAAGACTGAACTTGCTGAATATCAAAAACAAAATCCAGATGCTAAAGTTGCTCCATTTGCAGTCAATCAAATATGTCATGGCTCAAATGATAGACTGATGCAGGATATGGAAACATGCGTAAAGCATGAAGTCCCAATTATTATTACATCATTAAGACCGCCATCTGAGGTTGTAGAAGCTGCTCATAGTTATGGCGGTTTAGTTTTTCATGATGTTATAAGTGTACGACATGCTCAAAAAGCTGTTGAACAAGGAGTAGATGGATTAATTCTTGTTTGTGCTGGAGCAGGTGGACATGCTGGAGCATTATCACCATTTGCTTTATTAAGGGAAGTTAAGCAATGGTTTGATGGGACTGTAATATTATCTGGATCAATTGGTGATGGACATTCTGTTGCTTCTGCTATTGCTTTGGGTGCAGATTTTGCTTATTTAGGAACAAGATTTATTGCAACGGAAGAGGCAAATGCTGAACCTGAGTATAAAAAAATGTTAGAAGAGAGTGCTGCAAAAGATATAGTTTACTCTTCTTTATTTACAGGAGTTTTAGGTAACTATTTAAAACCATCAATAGAGAATGCAGGCATGGATCCTGAAAATCTGCCTGATGCTGACAAGACTAGTATGAATTTTGGATCTGGAGGCAATACAGATTCAAAAGCATGGAAGGATATCTGGGGATCTGGCCAAGGAATTGGAGGTATTCAAGACTCGCCTTCAGTCAGTGAGCTTGTTGGTAGACTCAAAAAAGAATACGAAGAAGCCTTCAATGAATTTAAATCAAAAATGGGAGTTTAAATTGAAAAACTCACTAGCAAAATTTTAAAAATGGAAGTTTATATCTTAATACCAATAATGTGGATAGTTATGTCAGCTATATATATGCTTTTGTTAAAAAACTTTGAAGGAACCAAAGGAATTACTTCCGAGTATCAAACCAAGGATGGTATCAAAAGGACTGCAAAAAAAGACAGAGAAAACTTTATTGTATGAGTAAAGCCATTGGCTTTATTGGACTTGGTGTCATGGGATTCCCCATGGCCGGACATTTATCAAAAAACCATAACGTTTTTGTATTTAATAGATCCTCTTCAAAATCCAAAGATTGGATAAATAAATATCAAGGCACAGAATGTCAGTCTGTTCAGGAGATAACTAAAAAGTCAGATATATTGATTCTTTGCGTTGGCAATGATTTGGATGTTAGAAATATTATTTGTGATGATGCTGGAGTGCTTAATAATGCAAAGCCTGGCTTGGTTATTGTTGACCACACAACAACTAGCGCAGATTTGCCAATAGAACTAAATCAAATACTCAATACGAAAGATATTACTTTTATAGATGCTCCTATTTCAGGCGGTCAAGCTGGAGCAGAAAACGGAAAGTTATCTGTTATGGCTGGTGGCGACAAAGAATCATTTGAAAAGGTAGAAATGATATTACAAGGATATTCTAAATTTATTAAATATCTTGGCCCAAGTGGATCAGGTCAATTAACAAAGATGGTAAACCAAATATGCATAGCTGGATTGCTTCAAGGATTATCTGAGGCTATGAATTTTTCAGACAAAGTTGGCCTTAACACAAATAAAGTTATTGAAGTAATATCAAAAGGTGCAGCACAGTCATGGCAAATGGAAAATAGGTGGGAAACAATGGTCGATGATTACTACGATCATGGCTTTGCTGTTGATCTTATGAGAAAAGACCTTGATATAGTCATTGATAAGGCAGAGAAACTTAATATCAACTTAGATATAACTAAAAGCGTCAATGAATACTACAAAGATATTCAAAAAGCTGGAGGCGGCAAATGGGATACTTCTAGTTTATATAAAAGATTAAAAGATATTATCTAAATTATTCTAGAAAAATATACAAATATTCCCATTGCAATAACTATCATTGAAGTCGCTATCTCAAGAGAATCAATATCCAAAGTAGCCTCTTCTGCCATTGAATAATAACTATTAGGATTCGTAACAATCCAAATAACACCCACAACGTGGAATAACATTATTAAAGCAACTATCCAGTTTAGAGGTTGTGAGGTAAAAACGACTAAAGAAGTAAGGATTATGAATATGAGTTCAATAGATAACTGAATATTAATATTTTTTCTCTTCAAGAGATATCTTAGCAAGCTATAGCCCTTTATATACGTATAAAAAAGGACAAAACCATAAAGGAAATATAAGGATGATAATAGTATTAACATATATAGTTTATTAAAAGCTCAGCTATAGCAATTTCTTTATAAATCTCCTTCTTTTCTAACTTCACTTCTTCCAACTTCAAACTTTTCTCCATATCTTGCAGCTAACTTCTCTTGGTTCTCATTTATGACCTCATAAGGATCAAGATCTAGAGCAGCACATGCAGTAACCCAATACCACATAATATCTCCAAGTTCTCTTTTCATATGAAAGATATTATCTTCAGATGGCGGCTTGCCTTGTAAAAACATTTTTTTAACAATTTCAACAAACTCACCTGTTTCACTTCCAAGACCTAGAGCAGCGGTAAGAAGACGCGGCGTTTTTATGCTTGAGTTTGCTTCTATATCATCAAAACTTTTCTTTAAGGTATCTAAATCAATACTAGGATCACTTGTTACCTTGGTAACAAAGTCTGTGTAGGTAGTAAAAAATTTTTTGATTTCTTCGCTCATTATTTCTCCATTATTAATTATTTAATTTTATCACTTTAAAGCTTTTGCTTTAAAACCAACTAAATCTAGCTATCAACTTTTAAAGATCTTTGGCTATCTGCAATATTGTATAAGTGATCTTGTGCCTCAGGTTTTAATTGAGCAACACCCATTGTTAAAACATCTATAACAGCAGTGTAAGCAATTCTAGAAGTAACAGGTTTTGAAATTCTATTGTTAATGCCAACATCAATGGTTAAAGGGAAGTCACATATATTTGCAAGTGGAGTATCACCAGGCATTATACCAATCACTTTCACACCATTTTTTCTAACAATTTTTACACTATCTATCAGCGCAGCAGTAGTTCCAGACTGTGATATAGCAACAACAACATCATTTTTTTCAAGAGAATTGGCAGACATGAATTGAAGATGTGGGTCAGAAATATTTGATGAGGGTATCTTCAGCCTAAAAAACTTATGCTGTCCATCCATTGCAACTGGAGCAGAGCCACCGAAGGCATAAAATTCTACTCTATCAGCATTTACCAATGTCTCAATTGCATTTTCAAGAATCTCTTGATCAATTTGAGATCTAACATTTAAAATTTCACTTATTGTTGTATCAAATACCTTCTCACATAATTCATGAATTGAGTCATCCTCAGTTATCTCATACATTACAAAATAATCATCTGCAGCAAGTTGCTGAGAGAGATTAATTTTAAGCTCTTGAAAGCCTGAAAACCCAATAGCTTTGCAAAACCTTATTAAGGTTGGCTCACTTATACCCATAGCTTGTGAAGCTTCAGCTGTTTTCATGGTGATTATTGATTTTGGGTCTTTTAAAATAAATTCACCAACAGTCTTTTCAGATTTTCTTAAATCAGGAAGTGAATTTTTAATTAGTCTCAATAATTTCGTCGACATAAGGTTAGAATATCTAACTTAAACACAAAAATGAATCCCTAAATGGATGTATCTCATATTTTAGATAATTTAAACGAAGACCAAAGAAAGGCTGTCACTTCTGAAAAGCAACATCTTTTGGTTTTAGCTGGCGCAGGCTCAGGAAAAACCAGGGTTCTTGTTCATAAGATTGCATGGGAAGTAGAGGCGCTTGGTAGAAATCCATCTTCAGTAATGGCAGTTACTTTTACAAATAAAGCCGCTAATGAGATGCGCTCTAGAATTGAGTCATTATTAAAAGCACCTATTATGGATTCTTGGGTTGGAACCTTTCATGGCTTATCGCATAAACTTTTAAAAAGATTTTATAAAGAGGCGGGGCTATCGAGTGGTTTTACAATTATAGATTCAGATGACCAATTAAGAATAGTAAAAAGAATCTCTAAAGAATTAAATTTAGATGAGGCTACTTGGCCTGCAAGACAAACTCAATGGCAAATAAATACCTGGAAGGATGATGGATTAAGATTCAAAGACGTTGATGATAAAGGAGATTTTTATACCGAAACTGTTAATAAAGTATACAAAGAGTATCAAGAAGTTTGTGAAAGAGACAACTTAGTCGATTTTGGAGAACTTTTATTAAAATCATATGAAACCATAGCAAGTTCACCTTCTGTAAAAGCTTTCTTTCAGACAAGATTTAAATCCATCCTAATAGATGAATTTCAAGATACGAATACCATTCAATATAAATGGCTTCAAGAAATAGCTTCTGATCAAACCAATGTTACAGCTGTTGGAGATGATGACCAGTCTATATATGGATGGAGAGGAGCAAAAGTTGAACATGTGAACTCATTTACTGAAGATTTTAAAGGCACTGAGGTTATTAGACTTGAACAAAACTACAGATCGACAAATATAATTCTAAATGCCGCAAATGCGCTTATTGATAATAATAAAGATAGACTTGGAAAAAATTTATGGACAGAGAAACTAGAGGGAGAACAAATAGTTCTGTACCAAGCTTACAATGAGCAAGATGAGGCCAGATTTGTTGCAGATGTTTTAAGCGACTGGATGAATAAAGGTGGTTCTTATGAAGAGGCAGCAGTTCTTTACAGATCAAATGCACAGTCTAGAGCAATAGAAGAGGCATTATTAAGAGTTAGTATTCCATACAGAATTTATGGAGGATTGCGTTTTTATGAAAGACTAGAAATTAAAAATGCTATAGCTTATTTAAAAGTTATTTTTAATAACAGCGATAATCCATCTTTTGAGAGATCAATTTCTAATCCCACAAGGGGAGTTGGAGAAAAGACTCTTGCAAAGATTAGAAATGCTGCAAAACAATATAATATTTCCTATATCAAAGCTTCGGCTAAATTAATTGATGAGGGCTCAATTTCAGGCAGGGGAGGATCTGGACTTAGAGATTATTTAGAATTTATTGCAGGTTGTAAATCCTTCATAGAAGAGAATTTATTATCAGAACTAATGGAATTGATTATTAAAGAATCTGGTTTATATGCATATCATGCAAAAGAACCAGGAGAGAAAGGTAAAACTAGAACAGAAAATTTAGAAGAATTAATAACTGCTACCAAAAACTTTGAACAAAGTATTGAAGAAGAAATATCAAATATTGAGGTAGCCGAAAAATATCTAGATATTATTTCTTTAGATTCTGGTGATAGACAGGCTTCAGAGCATGATGATGCAGCCCAACTTATGACCATGCATTCTGCTAAAGGACTAGAGTTTAAATTAGTTCTTCTTACAGGTCTTGAAGAAAGTTTATTTCCTCACGGAAGATCAATGGAAAGTGCTTCACAATTAGAGGAAGAAAGAAGGCTCTGTTATGTTGCAATAACTCGTGCAATGGAAAAGCTATATATCACTCATGCTGAATCAAGAAGACTTCATGGCACAGATACATTCAACCCTCCATCAAGATTTCTACGTGAAATCCCTAAAGATCTTATTGATGAAATAAGACCTAGAGCACAAACTAATATTCCTTATAATAGAAAGGACTTTAAAGAAACAAAAATGGAGTTTGAGGAGGAAATAGGTATTGCGTTAGGTCAAAAGGTCCAGCATAAAAAATTTGGTGAAGGTATTGTTTTAAATTATGAAGGATCAGGTGAATCTGCAAGGGTTCAAGTTAATTTTGATAGTTCTGGAACAAAGTGGCTTGTAATGGCTTACGCAAATCTTGAAAAAATATAATGAAGAAAATAATCTTTTTACCTCTAATAATATTTATAACTGCTTGCTCCAATGAAACAACTGGTATTGAGTCCGACACTGTTGACAAAGAAAAAACCTATAACTGGAGACTTGTAACTTCATGGCCTAAAAACTATCCAGGTTTAGGAATGGCGCCAGAAAGAATTGCGGATCTAGTAGAAGAGATGAGTGATGGTCAAATGAAAATCACTGTTTATGGTGCTGAAGAGCAAGTCCCAGCATTCGGTGTTTTTGATGCAGTTTCTAGTGGCTCTCATCAAATGGGCCATAGCGGAGGATATTTTTGGAAAGGAAAAGTTCCAGCAGCTCAATTTTTCACCAGTGTTCCATTTGGATTAACAGCAGACGAAATAAATGCATGGGTGAATAGGGGCGGTGGTTTGGAGTTATGGAGAGAAATATATGCTCCATTTAACATTTACCCAATTCCTGCAGGAAATACTGGAACACAAATGTTTGGCTGGTTTAATAAAGAGATCAATTCTCTTGATGACATTAAAGGTCTTAAAATGCGTATCCCTGGAATAGGTGGTGAAGTATTAAAAGAAGCAGGTGGAATTCCAGTTACTCTTCCTGGTGGAGAGCTCTTTACAGCACTTCAAACAGGAGTAATAGATGCTACAGAATGGGTTGGGCCTTACAATGATTTAACCTTTGGTTTTCATCAAGCAGCAAAATATTACTATTATCCTGGCTGGCATGAACCAGGCCCAATGCTTGAATTATTGATTAATATAGATGCCTGGAACTCTTTACCTAAACATCTACAAGTTATTATTGAAACAGCCTCCAAAGCAGTAAACCAAGATATGCTTGATGAATATTTAGCAAAGAATAATCAAGCGTTAACAGAACTCGTAAATGTCCATGGAGTTGAACTTCGAAAATTACCCGATGATGTTATAGAAGAATTTAGAAAAATCTCTAATAAGATTCTTGATGACTTAGCCAAGGAAGATCCAACAATTGCAAAGGTATATGACTCTTATTTAAATTTTAAGAATAATGTATCTGCCTATCATCAAATTTCTGAAGATGCATTCGTAGAATCAAGAAATAAGTAGTGCTAGAAGACCTAACTTTTAAATCTCTTGGCTTGGTCAATTATCATGAAACCATGGATCTCATGCGATCCCATGTCAAAGGAGAAAATTTTAGTAATGAAATCTGGTTGCTTGAACATCCACCAATTTTTACTCTTGGAACAGCAGCAGATAAGAAACATATACTAAATGTAAAAGATATTCCTATTGTTCAATCAGATAGAGGTGGTGAGGTTACCTATCATGGACCTGGACAATTGGTTATTTATTTTTTACTTGATATAAAAAAATTAGAATTCAGTCCAAATAAACTAGTTTCAACTATACAAAATTTTGTGAAAGACTTGCTTCATGAATTATCAATAGAGTGTAATTTTATTAAGGGTGCGCCAGGGGTATATGTTGATAAAAAGAAAATTGCATCTATTGGCCTAAGAATCTCTAAAGGCAAATCCTACCATGGTATAAGTCTAAATTTTGACATGGATTTATCGCCGTTTAAGCAAATTAACCCTTGTGGTTATAAAGGATTAGAAGTTATCCAGATAAAGGATTTAAATAAGGATATTTCTAAATTACAATTAGAAAAATTAGTAATAGATTTACTAAGAAAAATATTTTAACTATGGAAATAATAACCACGACCAAAATAACCAATAGGGATGGCATTAAAGCTATTAGGAATGGCCAAAAGTTTAATAAATATTCAGATATTCCAACTCCTAAGAAACCAAGCTGGCTTAAAGTTAAAGCAGAATTTAATCCAAATTTTCATAAGGTAAAAGAACAAGTTCAAAGCAAGCAACTTTACACAGTATGTGAGGAAGCGCATTGCCCTAATATCAGTGAATGTTGGTCTGCTGGAACAGCCACCTTTATGCTGATGGGCTCCGTTTGTACAAGAGCATGTAAATTCTGTTCGGTTGATACTGGAAATCCAAACGGCTGGCTTGATAAAGAGGAGCCAATGAATATAGCCAAGGCTGTTGAAATAATGAAATTAAAATATGTTGTGCTTACATCAGTTAACAGAGATGATCTTCCTGACGGTGGAGCTCAACATTTTGCAGAAACGGTGAAGCTAATAAAAGAATTAAACCCAAGCACCGCTGTTGAAGCACTAACTCCAGACTTTAAGGGTTTGTCATCATCAATAGATACTCTTGTAAATTGTGGGCTAGAGGTTTTTGCTCAAAATGTTGAAACAGTTGAAAGACTTACTCATCAAGTAAGAGATATTCGAGCAGGTTATCAGCAAACCTTGGATGTTCTTGCAGAATCAAAGCGTATTAATCCAAAAGTACTTACTAAAACCAGTATTATTTTAGGACTTGGTGAAACAGACCTTGAGATTGAGCAAACAATGGATGATCTGATAGCAAACAAAGTTGATATTCTAACTATTGGCCAGTACCTAAGACCAACTGTTAATCACCATCCAATTGAAAGATGGGTAACGCCTGAAGAATTTGAAAAATATAGAGAAATAGGATTAAGGAAGGGTTTTTTAGAAGTCATGTCGGGTCCAATGGTTCGCTCTAGCTATAGAGCAGAAAGGGCACTTGAAAAAAATAATGCAGGACTTTAATTCAGCATTGTATTCTCCGCTTGTATCAACTATGGAAACTATTTTTATAGTAGCTTTTATTTTTTCTTGCATTCTAGTTTTGTATTTATATAAAAATAAAAGTAATTATCTAATAACAGCCCTTCCATTATTTGTTCTTGCATCTCATCAACTAGAAGAATACGTATTGTCTCCCTTGATGTTTGGTGATAAGTATCATTTTTTAGAGTGGGCCTTCAGATCAGGAGTTAATATTTCTCCCATAGAAGTTACTACAATTAATTCGGTGCCTTATTTTTTGTTACCTCTGTTATTCCTGCTTAAACCATCTACAAAAATATTTAGTATTTTATTTCTTTTTAATTCTTCTCTATTACTCTCAAATGGAATGTTTCACATTGGCCTAGCTACAGCTCAAACTGATTATAGTCCTGGCATGGTAACGTCTTTATTTATGTATATACCCCTCTATATAAAATCACTTTACTTGGCATCTGAAAGGTCATTGCCAATGAGGGGACAAATCGCAATAACAATATATGGATCAATTGCTCACTTTTTAATGATCTGGCTAGTAAATATTTTCTAAATAATTATTTTAGGGAATATAAGAACAAGGCAAAGTACAAGTAGTTGAATAAATATAAAGGGAATCACTCCTTTATATATTTCAGATGTTTGAATACTTTCGTCAGCAACTCCCCTCAAATAAAATAATGAGAATCCAAAGGGAGGTGTTAAAAATGATGTTTGAAGGTTAATTGCAAAAAGTATAGCCAGCCATACAGGATCAAAACCCATCATTAGAAGCGGAGGCGCTATTAAGGGAACTATCACGTAACAGATTTCAATAAAGTCTAAGATAAATCCAAGTAAGAATATTACGAGCAACACAAAAATTAATGCAGTATATGAGCCACCAGGAAGTGAGCTAAAAATTAGATTAATTAATTCATCTCCTCCAACTCCCCTAAAGATTAATGAAAATATAGAAGCTCCAATAAGAATAGTAAAGATCATAGTAGATACCACAGCAGTTTTTTCTGAGGTCTCTTTTATAAATTTGAAATTTATCTTTCCATTTATTAGGGCAATAATTAAGGCACCAAAGGCGCCAATAGCCGCAGCTTCAGTAGGCGTTGCTACGCCAGCAAAGATAGATCCTAGCACAAGAAAAATTAAAATAACTGGAAGGGCAAGTGTTTTTAAAATTTCTATTTTTTTAATTGAAGCATCACTTGAGTAGTCTTTTAAATCTCTATTTTTTTTGTTCTTATAAACTGTATATACGAGGTAACCAAGACATATCATTATTCCAGGGACTATTGCTCCTATAAAAAGATCTCCAACTGTAACTGTTTGTTGAGAAAAAATACCCATGTCATTCTGAGCTCTTTGATAAGCATTAGACATAACATCACCAAGCAGAACTAGCGCAATTGAAGGGGGTATTATTTGACCTAAAGTTCCTGTAGATGCAACAAGACCAGTTGAAAAACTTTTTTCATAACCCTGATTAATTAAAATTGGTAGCGACATAAGCCCCATAGTTACAACAGTGGCTCCGACAATTCCTGTACTTGCTGCTAAAAGTGCTCCAACGATTATAATTGATATTGATAAACCGCCTTTAGTATTTCTAAAAGCAGCCGCCATATTTTCCAACATCTTTGCCGCAATACCTGATTTCTCTAAAGTAGTTCCCATGAAGATAAATAAAGGAACAGCTAGAAGAGTAACGTTATTCATTATTCCAAAAATTCTTATAGGAATGCTTTTAAAAATTGTTGGATCAAATATTCCAAACGGAACGCATATCAAAGCAAAAAGTATAGATACTCCTGCAAGAGTGAAAGCTACTGGGTAACCTATTAGCAGTGCAGAACATACTAATATTAGAAGAAGAAGAGGTATTAGTTCCATCTATCTTTATTTAAATGATGAACAAAAGTTATCAACAACGTTATTGGAAATAATACAATGAGAGTCTTTTGAATATATACAAATGCAAGACCGCCAGCCTCCGTTGAAACTTCTCTAATCTCCCATGCCATATCTATCAGCTCAATTGAAAAATAACCAATTACAAAACATACAGGTAATAAAAAAAGTACTCCAAGAGTAAAATTTACCTTTCTTTTATATTTATTTGAGGATTCTCTATAAAAAATATCAACTCTTACATGCTCATTCTTGTAATGAACGTATCCGGCACACCCTAAAAAAACTAATGCATGCATATACATAACAAACTCTTGAAGGCCTGTTAGACCTATACCAAAGAAATATCTGGCTACAATTATCACTACCATTGATATTGTCATGATAGGAATCATCAATGAAATGAATTTTCCTAAAGAATTAATTGCTTTTTCCATATAAATCATTGAATAAGTATTCTAGTATTCGTTAGAATACAGGAATGATTATAGTACTTTCTCCTGCAAAAACACTTGATTACGATTTTGAAGCTAATAATAAGCATTCTGTTCCTTCATTTTTGGGACAATCTTCAAAGTTAATAAAGCAACTTAAACAAAAAGAGCCAAAAGATATAGCCTCTTTAATGGGCCTCAGTGATAAGCTTGCTTCATTAAATTACGACAGATATCAGTCTTGGACTGCATCCAAAAAAGCCTCCGATGATTCAAAACCCTCTATGCTGGTTTTTAAGGGTGATGTCTACCAAGGCCTTCAAGCTGAAGATTTAACAAATAGAGAACTAGATTTTGCTCAAAAACATATAAGAATTTTATCTGGGCTTTATGGAATACTAAGACCTTTGGATCTTATGAAGCCTTATAGGCTAGAGATGGGGACTAAACTTGAGACATCAGAAGGCAAGAATTTGTATGAATTTTGGGGAAACAAGATTCAAAAAAATGTCTTAGAAGATTTGAAAAAACAAAAGTCTGACCTTTTGATTAATTTAGCCTCTAAAGAATATTTTTCTGTTCTCGGTAAGATGCCAGAAGATGTAAATGTTGTGTCGCCAACTTTCAAAGACTATAAGAATGGCAAATATAAGATCATTAGTTTCTATGCAAAAAAAGCTAGAGGGCTGATGGCTAGGTGGATTATTCAGAATAAGGTTAAAGACTTTGAAGACTTAGCAAATTTTAATGTTGACGGATATAAATACTCAAAAGCAGAATCTACTGCAACCACACCTGTTTTTTTAAGAAAGCTTTAAGAGTCTGATTCGTTAAATTTCTTTACGTCAACCAACTTTTCGAATGACGCATCCCTTTTTTCCATATTTGCAGTCATTGCCTCAGTCATATCTCTTTGACTTAACATTGCACCACTCCAAAGAGCATTGAAATCTAAACTATCACTTACTGAATGATCTCTCGAGTAGTTCATGACAGCTTTTAATCCATGAATTGCAATTGGAGATTTAGTAGCAATTTCTTTAGCAAGTTTATTAGCTGCCTCGAGAAGCCTTTCGTGAGATTCAAATGTATCACTAACCAAGCCACTTTCTTTTGCCTCTTTTGCATACATTCTTCTTCCGGTATATGCCATTTCTCTCATTTTTGAATCTGGAATAATTTTTGGAAGCCTTTGTAATGTGCCAACATCCGCAGCCATGCCAATATTAATTTCTTGAATACAAAAGAAAGCATCATCTGAAGCCAATCTAATATCGCAAGCTGTAACTAGATCTACAGCTCCACCAACACAGCCTCCATGAATTGCAGCTATGACTGGGACTCTGATACTTTCAAGAGAACTTATATAACCTTGCAGTTCTTTAGCAACTCTGTATACAGCTTCACCAATTCTTGCATGATCAGGTTTTTTATCTTCAGGTATATTGTCTACCCCATTTGAGAATGCAGTTAAGTCCATTCCTGCACAAAAATGTTTTCCAGTAGATGACATTACTAAAACTCTTACCTCAGAATTCATGTTTATTTCTTCTGTCACTTCACCAAGCTCAACCCAGAAATCTCTAGACATTGTATTTAATTGGTCTGGACGCGATAAAATTAGATTTGCAACATGATCTGATATTTCAACTTTAAAACTTTTATATTCTTTTTTAGTCATGATTATTTGCCATTTCAATTGATTCGTTAACTATTGATCTCATTTTTTCAACATGTTCAAAGGTTTTATGATGAGATAATACTACTTTCCTATCCTCACTCAGAAGAACTAACATTTTTTTTAATTGCTCTAAATTTTCTAAAATTTTATTATTCATAAATATTATTTTTGTAACTAAATTATAATTAATAGGCATTATAATGCTCTTGAACCATGAAATCACTAAAGCATATTTTTTTAATAGTATTTATTATCTATAGTAATAATTTTTTTAGCTCTGAAGAAGACAAATCCTTTCAAGAACAATCTATGTTATCTGTTTTATTTGTTCAAACGTCTGCTGAGTTTGCTGCAAACAATATTCAAACTTATGCCAATGCTAGCAAGGCACTTGATATCGCTTTAAATGATAAATCTTGGTCTGCAGCGCTTGAACAAATAGATGATTTTCAAGATAAACAGCCAGCAATTATTATTGATGTAGATGAAACAGTTTTGGATAATTCGAACTTTCAATCAAGAACGATACTCTCTGGCCTTTCATATCCAAATGGATGGAAAGAGTGGGTAAATGAGGCTAAAGCTGGAGAAGTAGCAGGAGTTCGAGACTTTCTCTATCTTGCCGAAGAAAAAGGGGTAGCAATTTATTATTTAACTAATAGATTGGAGTCACTAAGAGAAGGAACCATCAAAAATTTAATTAATCTAGGGTTACCCTTCGATAAAAATAAAAACATGCTGTTGATGCGAAAAGAAGAAAACTCTCGTGACAAAACAGAAAGAAGAAAACATATTGCTAACAAAAATAGAATTCTTTTGGTAATAGGAGATCAACTGACAGATTTTATCTCAACAGATGAGGCATATATTTATCATAAAGAAAGAAAAAAACTTGCTGAAAAATATTCTGAAATGTGGGGCACAAAGTGGTTTCTTATAACTAATCCCACATATGGAAGATGGGAGTTATCTATTTATGAGGATTTTCCTGAGTCAGAGGAAGAGGCAATAGAAATTAGAAAAGATACACTAGTCCCATAAATATCTATGAAACTTTTTCTACCCATAATAGTTTTATTTTTTATCTCTGGCTGTGATTCGGTAAAAACAGAAATAGTCAAAATTGGCTCTATGGAAACTCAGTATCTTGAAATAAAAGATTTTCCTAACTCGCTAAAAGCTAAAAATGTAATTCTTGCAATTGGAGATGGAGCTGGCATAAATCAAATCACAGTTTCAAGATTAGCAATTGGTGGACCAGATCATAAGCTTTCAATCGATCAATTACCTCATCAAGGGATGTCGTTAACTCACTCCCACAATAATATATATACAGACTCAGCAGCTGCTGCAACAGCATGGGCAACGGGATTCAAGACCAAAAATAGGTATTTATCAATTGATGCTAATAAAGAGAAATTGACCACAATCCTTGAGTTGTTGAATTCAAAAGGATATGTATCGGGCATTGTGGCAACATCTTCAGTTACTCATGCTACCCCAGCTGCATTTTATTCTCATATTGATTCCAGATATAAAGAAATAGAAATAGCTGATCAGCTTGTAAACTCTTCTGTAAATATTGCACTAGGCGGTGGTCAAGAATTTTTTGATCTTGAAAAACTTAAAACTACTCATGATCTTTTAACAGATAAAGAATCATTAAGGAAAAATTACAGTTCTTCTAAAAGAATTATTGGTTTATTTGATGAAGATGGAATTGAAAGATCAGCTGATAAGCCATCTCAGAGAGAAATGACAAATTTTGCCCTAGATCAACTAATGAATAATAAATGTTCTGGATTTTTCTTAATGACAGAAGGAAGTCAGATTGATTGGGCTGCCCATGATAATGATATTGTTAAAATGATAGATGAATTCAAAGACTTTGATAAAACTATAATGGACTTAATAAATTTTGTTTCAGAGGATCAAGAAACTCTTCTTATCATAACTGCAGATCATGAAACAGGGGGGCTTAAAATTCTTAAGCAAAAAAATGGTTCCGCTGTTATACAGTGGGGTACAGGCAGTCATACTGGTGAGCCTGTAGGCTTATACGCATACGGGCCTGGGGCCGAATTGTTTAATGGCATGATGGATAATACTGAAATACACCATAAAATACTTGAAGCAATAGGTTATACAAATTTAAATGATGCCAACTGCGATTTATAAAGAAGATGATTGATAAAGCATTCATAGATAGCCACATTGATAAGCTTACTGATTGCGTAAATAAAGCTTCAAAAGAAATTATCAATGTCTATGAGGGTGATGATTTTGGTCATATCGAGAAAAGCGATGGATCGCCACTTACTATTGCAGACAAAAATGCCAATCAAGTTATCTTGGATGATTTGAAATCCATATCATCAGACATTTCAATTATTTCTGAAGAGACTTTTGAAAACAATCAACTCAAAAAATTAGATAAAACCTACTGGCTGGTTGATCCGTTAGATGGGACAAAGGAATTTATAAATAAAACTGATGAGTTCACAGTGAATATTGCTTTAATTGATAACAAGCAAGCAATATTTGGTATTGTTGCTGCCCCAGTTACAGGAAAGGTATGGTATGGATCAGTCTTTGACAAAAATATTACTGAAGAGGGGTCTGTTGATAAGATAAGAATAGTAATGAGTAAGAGCCACAAAAGTGAGAACGACAAAGCTTTTCTTGAATTTATTGATAGCAAAAATATTAACTATGAGATTATTGAAAAAGGAAGTTCTTTGAAACTATGCAGTCTAGCTGATAATGAAGCAGATATTTATCCTAGATTTGGACCAACTTCGGAATGGGATATAGCCGCAGCACACGCTGTCTTATCAAGTTTTAATGGCAGTGTCGTAAAAATTTCTGATAACGAAGAATTAGACTACTCAAAAGAGACATCGATACTAAATCCGTACTTTATTGCCTTTAGAAATAACGCGATAAAAACTGAATTATTGCCAATTTTAGGAGATTTTTTTAAAAAATTGGTATAATTTCCTAATATTCATAATTAATTGATATAATTAATTATAAACAAAATTTATAGTATGGGAACAAAGTTACAACCATCACAGCTTAATAGTCCAGGCAAAGATATAGAATCATATCTTTCTTCTGTTCATTCAATACCTATTCTTACCAAAGAAGAGGAACAAGAGCTTGCGCTAAAACTTTATGAGGAAGATGATTTAGATGCTGCAAGACAGCTTGTTATTCATCATTTGAGGTTTGTTGTTCATATTGCTAGATCATATCAAGGCTATGGATTGCCTCTTGGCGATATAATTCAAGAAGGTAACGTAGGTCTGATGAAAGCAGTTGATAAGTATGATCCCCACAGAGGAGTTAAAGTTGTCTCATTTGCAGTCCATTGGATCAAAGCAGAGATTCATGAATATATTCTTAAAAATTGGAGACTTGTTAAAATTGCTACAACAAAGGCTCAAAGGAAATTGTTTTTTAACTTAAGAAGTAAAAAGAAATCTTTAGATTGGTTAACCAAAGAAGAAGCTGAAAAAATAGCTACTGACTTAAATGTCGAGGTTAAAGATGTCCTTCATATGGAAAACAGACTTTCATCTAATGATTCCTCCTTTGATGCACCTGTTTCAACAGGAGATGATGATGAAATAATGTCACCTTCTCAATATCTTGAAGATAAGAGGTTTGATCCTGAGGTAATTGTTGCCTCGGAACAGGCTGATCAGGTAAATAAAGAAGAATTAATTTCAGCTTTAAAAATGCTAGACGACAGAAGTAAAGATATTCTTCAAAGAAGATATCTAACGGATGACAAAGCAACACTTCACGACTTAGCAGATGAATACAAAGTATCAGCAGAAAGGATAAGACAAATTGAAAATAGTGCCCTTAAAAAACTTAAGTCACTAATGGTGGATTTTGCATAGATTTAGCATTACCTAATGCGTCTAAAATTTCTTCCTTCATTTGTTAAAAGAAGAGGTCGAATAACCAGAAGACAGGAAAAAGCCCTAGTACTCTTAAAAGACTATTCAGTATTTACTATAAAAGATATCCAAAAAGAGTCTAGAGACTATGATCAATGTTGTTTAGAAATAGGTTTTGGCAATGCTGAACACCTTATTAGGCAATCAGAAAATAATCCTAAGACTTTATTTATTGGATCTGAAGTCTATATGTCTGGAATTGGTTCTTTACTTTCTTATATCAATGAAAATAAGGTTAAGAACATTAGAATTTTTTCAGATGATATAAGGATACTTCTTGATCAAAAATGTTCGGAAACTTTCAATTTGATTAACATTCTTTGCCCAGATCCTTGGCCCAAAGAAAGACATCATAAAAGAAGATTAATTAATGATGATTTTCTAAATATGATTCAAGGTTTTATAAAAATTGATGGGCATATCTTTATTTCTACAGACTGGGAAAATTATGCTGAAAGCATTGAGCAAACTCTTAATAGAAGCTCTATATTTTCTCCATCAGATGATTGCGTTTTCGAAAAAAATAGTTTGACTAAATTTGAGCAAAGAGGCGTAGATCAGGGGAGAAGAATTTTTGAATTTAATTACAAAAAAAGATAATTAGCTACTATATTTCTCAATAAATTTCTTAAACGCAATAGCTCTATGGCTAATCTTATTTTTAATTTCAGAATCAATTGAAGCCATCGAACAATCATATCCTAATGGGTAGAAAACTTTATCGTATCCAAAACCTCCATCTCCCGAACTTTTTATTGAAACCTTGCCGTGTATTTCTCCATGAGTAATTATAGGCATCGGATCATCAACACTCCTTAATCCAACCAATACACATACATAATAGGCATCAAGCTCTTCTTTTTTAATTAGATTTAGTTTATTTATCAGATGATCTCTGTTTTCTTTGTCAGAGGCGCCTTCTCCTGCATATCGGGCTGAGTAAATGCCTGGCTCAAAGTTAAGATCTGGTACTACAAGACCTGAATCATCTGCGACGGTAAATTTTTCTGAATACAATGATCCGTGTTTGGCTTTAATTAATGCATTTTCAAAAAAAGATGACCCATTCTCAATAGCATCTTCAATATCAAAATCACTTAAAGAAAAAATTTTATGATCTTGAAAAAGTTTTTTAAATTCTTTTACTTTCCCCTGGTTAGATGAGGCTATTAAAATCTCATTACTATTTTTCAAGCAAATATACTCCCTCAACAGCTAAGAGATTTGGCTTAATCGAGACAAATTTACTTTGATCCCCTTTCTTATTTAAGAAGACCTTATCTTTTATTTTAATATTTTCATCTACACAAAGTTTTTCAAAATCTTTGATTGTGCATAAGTGAATATTCTCTGTCTCATACCAGCTTGATGGAAGTTCAGGTGTAACAGGCATTTCTCCTGATAATATATTTAATCTACATCTCCAATAACCAAGATTTGGTAATGTAACTACACACCTTTTTGAAAGTTTTAACATGCCCTTTAATGCATTAGCTGGATTTTTTAAGCATTGAATTGATCTAGCCATTATAGAAAGATCAAAATTCGATGATTCAAATTCATTAATACCAAGATCAATATCTTGTTTTATAACAGGAACTCCTTTTGCAATGCATTTTTGTATTTTGGTATCATTAATTTCTACTCCATAACCCAAGACCTTTTTTGTATCCATTAGCTCTTTTAATAGAGAACCATCTCCACAACCGAAATCAATTACTTTACTATCGTCAGGCACCCAGTTGTTAATAATCTTAGAAAGTTTTATAGCCATTATGATTCAATAAATTTACTTATTACTTTGGAGTATTCTTCAGAACTAAATAGAAAACTATCATGTCCATGTGCTCCCTCCAAGACAATATAAGACGAGTTAATATTATTATCCATTGCAGCCATCTGAATTTCTTTGCCTCTTTCAGGAGGGTACAACCAATCAGAATAGAATCCAACAATCAGTAATTGAGATTTGACATTTTTCATAGCGTCTCTAAGTCCAATATCTTGACCTGCAACATACCCATCCATAGCTTTCGTCATAAGAATGTATGAATTTGCATCAAAAGATTCAGAAAACTTTTCACCTTTGTATTGCAAATAATTTTCAACTTCAAAATCTACCTCTTGATCAACTTTAGAATCTTCATCTTGAAATCTTCTACCAAACCTTGAGTCCATAAGTTCTTCTGATAGGTAGGTAATGTGGCCAAGCATCCTAGCTGTTTTAAGACCACTTTTAGGTATTACATTATGCTCAAGGTAATCACCATCGTGAAAGTTTTGATCTTTCCTAATGGACTCACGCGCAACTTCATTCAACGCAATGTTCTGTGTACTTGAATTTGATGCAGCTGCAAATATCCCTGCCTTTTTAATATCATTTGGATAAGAAATAGCCCACTCTAAAGCCTGCATCCCACCTAGGCTTCCACCTGCAACTAGATGCCAGTATGGAACTCCTATTTTATCCATCAACATTTTTTGTGAATTAACCCAATCCTTAACACTGATTTGAGGAAAATTTTTTCCATAGGGTTTTTCTGAAGAAGGATTAATTGTTGTTGGACCGGAAGAGCCACCACAACCTCCAAGATTATTACAACAAACCACGTAATATTTATCTGTATCTATTGCTTTATTTGGACCCACGATCTCATCCCACCATCCAATTTCGGACTCTTTGTTTTTACCTGCAGCATGATGATTTCCTGAAAATGCATGACATAAAAGAATTGCATTTGATCCAGACTCATTA
>Ga0209036_1000131_pt1 | contig 28775 bp, 29 predicted proteins | sample MarorgKNORR_S2LV_3_FD_188222 | JGI IMG/M metagenome (GOLD analysis project Ga0209036, IMG submission 188222) | Marine microbial communities from the Southern Atlantic Ocean, analyzing organic carbon cycling - DCM_A/KNORR_S2/LV (SPAdes) (version 2) | ecosystem: Environmental > Aquatic > Marine >... | reverse complement strand
TTAATTGCATTTTGTGCAAATCGGCCGACAGGGACTAATCTTGTCTTTGAGCCTTTGCCAATAACGCGTAAAAAATTATTATTATCTTCAAAATCAGATAGATTTGAATTTACAGCTTCTGATACTCTTAAGCCGCTCGAATAAATCAGCTCAATAATCGCAAAATCTCTCTTATCTTGCGAGTTTTTAGGCTTGAAATTCATCAATTGTGACACCTCTTCAGGCGATAAAATATTTGGAAGATGATTTGGAGATTTAGGCGAATTAATTAATTCAAATGGTGAGCTTTGAACCAAACCAATTTTTTTCATATAGCTAAAGAAACCCTTGGCAGAAGATATGTGTCTTTGAATACTCCGTGCGCTTATATCATTTTGAAAAAGATCTGCAATCCAGGCTGAACATTTTTCTTCTGAAATGTTTTCTAAACTTTCTATAGCAATAGATTCTAAAAATTTTGAAAATTTGTTTAAATCTCTCTGGTATGCTTTTGCGGTATTTTCACTCAGACCCTTAATATTTTTTAAAAAGTCTAAATAATCAAAAATCAGGGCAGCAAAAAAATATTGGTTTGCATTCATGCCTCTTTTGATTCAAGAACTTTAATAATAATATCTCGAATATACTCTATAAACGCTGTATCTCCGTCACCAAGATATTTGGTTGGATCATTAGATCCAATCTTGAGTAGGCCAAAGTTATTCTCAAACTTCATGACACTAATTACTGCAGATTTAATTAAATCAGTTTTAAAAAAAGCTGTCATTTTTTCTTTTGATAGAGGTCCCATGTGAATAGCATTTTTGTTCATACCTATCTTTGTTTCATTTTCAAGAGCCTTTAGCTGACTATCTGAAAGTACCTCTAAAATACAGGAATCGACCTTGAAGTTTTTTGTGAAGAATTCCTCAACTAATTTTTTTACTGCGGCAAAATCTTTCGCAGTAATTAGTGCCAGTGTAAGGTCTTTAGATTTAAAAAACAGTTCTTCATTTTCTTTTCCAGTAGAAAGAAAGCCTGAAAGCATGTCATTTAATCTAGATTGTTCATCCCTTAGTTTTCGGATTTGCATTTCTAGCAAAGATGTAGCGCCATCACTGTCATGCTTAAAGCTTAATTCACTAACAAGAGATTCTCTTGTAAGAAAGAAATCAGTATTTTCTAAAAGATAGAGCTCTACTTCTTTGGCATCTATTTTTTTAGCCATATTCCCTCACAAATAAATTCAGCTGGCCCGGTCATCTCAAGCTTATCATTTATTTTTCTAATGCTCAGCTCACCTCCAGCAGAAATAATTTTCAAAATAGATTTGTTCTTTCCATTTAAGCTTGCACATGCAGCAGAAGCAGAACCACAAGACAGGGTTTCACCAGCACCAGCTTCATTGGTTCTTAGAATTAGGTCTCCTAAATTTTGTTTATATAAAGAAATATTTACATCTTTGAAGAAGGCTCGCTTTCTTATCTTTGAAGAGAGTTCATCCAAATCGAAAGAAAATAATTTATTAGTCTTTATTAATAAATGACGATTGCCTGCATTAACAAAGTTATATTTTTTTAAACCACAATTATTTAAAAATACAGTTTCTCCTTTGGGAATGATTTCTTGTATTGGACAATCAAAGACAACTTTTACCTTTTTGGTATTTGTTGGTTTGATTAAGATTGATTTTGATTTAGTGCCTAGTAAAAGAGATTTTTTTGGAGCAAGCCTGGCATCCCAAAGAAAAGCTCCAACCGATCTAACTCCATTCATGCACATATCTGCCTGAGAACCGTCTGAATTAAAAAATTTTACGTAAAAATCATGATTGGGTTTCTTTGGTGGATTAATGGTAATAAGTTGATCAAATCCTATACCTTTATTTCTGTCTCCTATTTTAACTATTTGAGATTTTGATAACGCATTAACCTTTGTTAAATTCTCAATGATAATAAAGTCATTCCCATTCCCATGCATTTTTTTAAATTTGATCATCTAATCCCTCTTCTAGAGAAGTAAGTATTGAGTGATCCTCTCTTTTCCTTATTAAGTAAAAATTTTTCTTATCGACCAGCACTTCAGCAGCTCTTGGTCTAGAATTATAGTTTGAGCTCATCACAGAACCATATGCACCAACCGTTCTCACCGCCAAAAGATCATTTTCAGAAGCAGCAATATTGATATCTTTTGCAAGAAAATCACCAGTCTCACAAATCGGGCCTACCACATTGACATTTGATGCCAAATTATCATTTTTGTCCACAGGCCAAATATCATGATGAGCATCATATAGAGCAGGACGTAATAGGTCGTTCATTGCAGCATCTGTAATTAAGAAATCATCTTTTTTGTACTCAACTTTAGCTAGCATGATGCCAGCATTAGCTGAGATTGATCGACCAGGCTCCAGTATTAATATTTCATCTCTACCTTTAAAAATTTTTTCGTAGCTTTGAATTAGTTCAAATGGCTGTGTAGTTTCCTCACCAACGTAATTAACTCCTAAGCCGCCACCCATATCTATAAAATCTATTTTAATATTCAGCTTATCTAGCTCAATCAATAGATCTAAAGCTTGGCTAGCTGCGTCTTCAAAGCCATCTAACTCCATTATTTGTGATCCAATATGGCATGTTAGGCCAACAAGATTAAGGTTATCTGAATCATTGCATTTTTTAACTAGATTTTTTGTTGTCTCAATGCTGACACCAAATTTATCTGATTTTCTTCCTGTTTTAGTAAATTCATGTGCTCCAGCATCAACGTTTGGATTAAATCTAATGGCAATTGGTGCAATTTTATTCATTTCTTTAGCTACGCTGTTTAGCCGATCAAGTTCTGGCTCAGATTCAATATTGAATGAAAGAATATTATGATTAATCCCAGCTGCCATTTCGGCTCTTGACTTTCCAACTCCTGAGAAAATAATTTTTTTTGGATCTGCTCCAGCTAAAATTACTCGGTGAAGCTCTCCACCTGAAACAATATCAAATCCACACCCTGCTTTTTTTAATATTTTTAAAATCGATATGTTCGATAAAGCTTTGACTGAAAAACAAATAAGACCTTTCATTGATTGAAAGGAATCTATGTAAGCTTTTGCATGCCTCTCAAGGGTTGCTTTGCTATAGATATAAGAGGGCGTGCCAAATTTATTTGCGATTTCTTCTATAGAAACTTCTTCTGCAAAAAGCTTACCTTTTTTATAATTAAAATGATCCATGACGGAATTTACGTTAAAAAAATTATCTCTTGGGGAATAGGTGCCTTCATTCCACATCCTACAACAATCAAGGAAACTAGCATTAAAAAAAGTAACAGGCGAATTTGCATACGCCTATTATGATTAATTTATTTAAAAAAAACTAATTAGATCAGTATTTATATTCTTCTTCTTTAAATGGACCATCAACTGGAACATTAATGTAATCGGCCTGTTCACCAGTTAGCTTAGTTATCGTTCCACCAAAACCTTGAACCATGAGCTCGGCAACTTCCTCATCCAATTTTTTTGGAAGAACTTCGACTGTTATCATTTCATTTTGCTTATCAGCATCATTGATGTTTGCAAAACCTTGTTTATACAAGTGCATCTGAGCTAAAACTTGATTAGCAAATGATCCATCCATTATTCTGCTAGGATGACCTGTTGCATTTCCTAGGTTGACTAACCTACCTTCAGCCAAAAGAATGACATAGTCTTTGCTTTGAAGGTCTGGTGTATCAGATGGAGAAGTATCTCTAAATACTCTATGAACTTGCGGTTTAATTTCTTCCCAATACCACTTGTCTCTCATGTACTGAGTATCAATTTCATTATCAAAGTGACCAATGTTACATATAACAGCTGTATTTTTTACTGAACGTAACATTGCTTCATCACAAACATTCACATTTCCTGTAGTTGTAACTATAAGGTCTGTATCTTCAAGGACTGCGATATTGATGTCTTTTACGTCTCTGGTTACGATTCCATTATTATAAGTAGACACTACCTCAAAACCATCCATGCATGCTTGCATAGCGCATATCGGATCAGACTCTACAACCCTCACAATCATTCCCTCTTGCGCAAGACTTAAAGCAGATCCTTTGCCAACATCACCATATCCAATTACCAATGCTTTCTTAGAAGAAAGAAACATATCTGTGCCTCTTTTAATCGCATCATTTAGACTATGCCTGCAACCATACTTATTATCATTTTTTGATTTAGTGACAGAATCATTTACATTTATCGCAGGTACTTTAAGTTCATTTTTTTCAAGCATTGCTTTTAATCTATGTACGCCAGTTGTAGTTTCCTCTGAAATTCCATGAATGCTTTCAAGCATTTCAGGAAATTTAGAGTGAACCATATGAGTCAGATCGCCACCATCATCTAGAATCATATTTGCATCCCAAGGTATGCCATCTTTAACTATTGTTTGCTCAATGCACCAGTCAAATTCCTCATCAGTTTGACCTTTCCAGGCAAAAACAGGAATTCCAGCCGCGGCAATAGCTGCAGCAGCATGATCTTGAGTGGAAAAAATATTGCAACCAGACCAACGGACTTCAGCACCAAGGTCTACTAATGTTTCGATTAACACAGCTGTTTGGATGGTCATATGAATGCATCCCATAACTTTTGCACCCGCAAGGGGTTGTGTATCCTTATACTTTGTTCTTAGAGCCATTAATGCAGGCATTTCATTTTCAGCTAGAGAAATTTCTCTTCTTCCGAATTCAGCAAGACCCATATCTGCAACTTTATAATCGTTTTCCATTATTCACTCCGATAAACTTAAGTGGGCATTCTACATAAAATAGAGGTGCAAGTGCACCCTTTTCGCATCTATATCTTTGATTACTCCGAAATATCAGCTGCTTTGTCTGTTTTTTCCCAAGATAGCTCAATATCTGATCTCCCAAAGTGACCATATGCAGCGGTTGGAAGGTAGATAGGTCTTTTTAAATCGAGCATATTAATAAGACTTTTTGGCCTGAGATCAAATTTTTCTTTGACAATTTTGACAATTGCTTCTTTTGATATTTTCTCACTATTAAAAGTTTCTACATGTATTGATGTAGGCTCGGCCACACCGATAGCATATGAAACTTGAATTTCGCAATAGTCTGCTAGTCCTGCAGCAACTATATTTTTAGCTACATATCTTGATGCATATGCTGCAGATCTGTCTACTTTAGAGGGATCTTTCCCAGAAAATGCTCCCCCACCATGCCTTGCCATACCTCCGTATGTATCTACAATTATTTTTCTTCCAGTGAGACCACAATCACCCACAGGCCCACCGATGACGAATTTTCCAGTGGGATTAATAAATATATTTGTGGAGTCAAGCAACCATTCCTCAGGAACAATTGGTTTGATAATTTTATCCATTACCTCAGTTTTTATTTCTTCCTGACTAACTTCTTCATCGTGTTGAGTTGAAAGGACGACTGCAGACAAGCCTTCAATTGTTTTACCATCATCGGAGTAAATCACACTAACTTGACTCTTAGCATCAGGCCGCAGCCATTTTATATCTCCACTCTTCATTACATCTGCTTGTTTTTTTACCAATCTGTGAGAAAGATCTATTGGAAGCGGCATTAATGATTCTGTTTCTTTGCATGCATATCCAAACATTAGCCCCTGATCTCCAGCCCCTTGTTCAAGGTTTTCTCCTTCACCTTCGGTAACACCTTGAGATATATCCGGCGATTGTTCAAAGACAAGATTCGTGAACTCACATGTATCTCCATTAAATCCATAATCATCTGAGTTATAGCCAATATCATTAATTGTTTTTCGAACAACAGGTTCGAGGTCAGGACTTCCTAGGGAAGTTATTTCACCTGCTATATATACCATGTTATTTTTTATCATGGTCTCGCAAGCCACTCTGCTATTTGGATCTTCTGCTAGGTATGCATCTAAAACAGCATCGGATATTTGATCGCACACTTTATCAGGATGACCTCCTGAAACAGATTCAGATGTAAAAATGTAACTCATAATTTTCCTTTATTATTTATAATGTATTTTCATTTGGAGGAAAATTTATATTCTATTTTTTTCCACCTCGGTAAGGCGTCCTATTTAGCAGTTTTAGTATGCAAGCAGGAACAAATCACTCGTGTAATTGAAAATCTTATTAGTTTTGTTAAATAAACACAAATATATCTATAAAAAATCTAAGCCACATATTATGATTGTTATGTTCTAAACTACTTGCAAAAAAAATGCACAAAGAACTTGCTAACGCTATAAGGTTTCTATCAATCGATGCTGTTGAAGCAGCCAAATCCGGTCATCCAGGAATGCCAATGGGAATGGCCGATATTGCAGTAGCTTTATGGAAATACAACTTAAAACATAATCCTCAAAATCCAACTTGGTTTAATCGGGATAGGTTTGTCCTTTCAAATGGTCACGGGTCAATGTTGTTATATAGCCTGCTTCATTTAACTGGCTACGAACTATCAATTGAAGACTTGAAGAACTTTAGACAATTAGGCTCTAAAACACCAGGTCATCCAGAATTTGATATAGATATTGGCGTTGAAACTACCACTGGCCCATTAGGCCAAGGCATCGGCAACGCTGTGGGAATGGCTCTAGCAGAAAAAATGTTAGCAAGCAGATTTAATCAAGATGATGGACTAAAACCAATTGATCATTTCACCTATACATTTTTGGGAGACGGTTGTTTGATGGAGGGAGTCTCACATGAAGCCTGTTCATTTGCAGGAACTCATGGTTTAGGAAAATTAATATGTTTTTATGATCAAAATGGAATTTCAATTGATGGGGAGATAACTAATTGGTTCACAGATAATACTTTACAAAGATTTGAAAGTTATGGATGGCAAGTGCTTGAGGTAGATGGGCATAATGTTGAGGAAACCTTAGAAGCAATTCGAACAGCTCAACTAGATGCAGAGCGTCCAACTTTAATATGTTGCAAAACAATTATTGGCTTTGGATCGCCAAACAAATCAGGAACATCTGGCGTTCATGGTGCTGCATTAGGAGAGGATGAAGTTAAAAAAACTCGGGACGAGCTTGGATGGGAGCATGAACCATTTCATATACCAGATGACATAAAGTTTGAGTGGGATTGCAAAGATGAGGGGGCTAAGCTCAATGCATCATGGGATCAATTAATGATGGAGTATTCTAAAAAGCATCCAAAGTCTTTTGATGAATTGACAAGGGTAATCAACAATGAACTTCCAATAAACTTCGAAAACAGTTTTAGAGATTTTATAAATGAATTATCTGCAGGCGATCAAAAAGATCTAGCTACTCGCAAGGCATCTGAGTTATGTTTAAATTATTTTTGTGAAAAACTTCCCGAGTTAATTGGTGGATCTGCTGATTTAACTGGCTCAAACAATACTTTTTCATCAGTAAGCACTGAAATGCTTCCTGATAATCCAAAGGGTAATCATATATTTTACGGAGTCAGAGAGTTTGGTATGACCGCCATGACAAATGGAATGGTTTTGCATGGTGGAATAAAACCTTACAGCGGAACTTTTTTAGTTTTTATGGATTACGCCAGAAATGCTGTCAGGCTAGCTGCGCTTATGAAAATACCAAATATCTTTGTTTATACTCACGACTCAATTGGTCTTGGTGAAGATGGGCCAACGCATCAGCCAATTGAGCAGCTTGTTACATTAAGAGCTACTCCTAATTTAAATAATTGGAGACCTGCTGACATTATAGAGACTGCTGTAAGCTGGAAAGAAGCAATTTGCTCTAAAGATACCCCTCATAGTTTAATATTATCCAGACAAAACCTTCCCTTTATTGAGAGATCAAAAGGACAAATAGAGATGATTGAGAAAGGAGGTTATTTATTATCTTCTGATGATAAAGCTGATATTACATTGATTAGTTCAGGGAGTGAGGTTAAGTTAATTATTGAAGCAGCTAAAACAATTGCAAAAGAAGGTTTAAAAGCCAATGTTGTTTCTATGCCCTGCCTTGATAAATTTGTCTCACAAGATAAAGCTTACAGAGACAGTATTATTAATCCTGAAATACCAAAACTCGTAGTTGAGGCTCTTCATCCAAATTCTTGGCATTGTTTGGTAAATCTAAATGATGTTGTAATTGGCATGGAAACATTTGGAGAAAGTGCTCCAGGAGATGAGTTAATGAATGAGTTTGGCTTTACAGTCAACAACATTGTTACTCAAGCTAAGAAACTAACTGCAAAATGAGAAAACTTTCAGAGACAAATGTCTTGAACAAGACAATTGCTCTCAGAGTTGATCTAAATGTTCCTGTTGAAAATGATAAAGTCCTTGATGACACAAGGATTCTTGCAATTATTCCTACCTTGGAATATCTATTAGATCAAAATACAAAAATAATTTTAATTTCTCATTTTGGGAGGCCAAAATCAGGAGTATTCGATTCTAAATTTTCTCTATTACCGGTAGCTAAAAGACTTGAGGAAATTATAAATAAGCAGATTAAATTATTCTCATCTATAGACGAAGTTAATTTTTCATCAGACATTTCATTAATTGAAAACATAAGATTTTTTCCAGGAGAACTTGAGAATGATGAGGAGTTTGGAAAAAAACTATCTAATATAGCTGATGTTTATGTATTTGATGCTTTTGGAACATCGCATCGTCCTCATGCATCAACTTATGGAGCCATTAAAGCCTCTGAAGTATCATGCGCTGGACTGCTTCTGGAAATTGAGACAGATGCACTTCAACAAGCCATTAGCTCAAAAAATTCGCCCATGCTTTCAATCGTTGGAGGATCAAAAGTATCTTCTAAATTAAAAGTAATTAAAAATTTATCAAAAATTTCTGATGATGTCTTGACAGGTGGAGGGATCACAAACACCATTTTGAAAGCTCAGGGGCATAATATTGGACTCTCTCTGCATGAAGACTCAATGCTGAATGATGCAAAAGAATTGCTTGATACTGGCAAAATTTTATTACCTGATGAAGTGGTTGTAAGCAAAGATATTGAATCAAATAATACAAGGGTCACCAAAGTTAATTCTGTGCAACACGATGAGATAATTCTTGATCAAATTCTCAGTCCAGCAATTATTAAAAAAATAATTCAGGCAAAAAAAATTATTTGGAACGGTCCTGTTGGTGTATTTGAGCGTCAACCATTTTCATTAGGAACCAAAGCTTTGGCTGAGGCAATTGCATCATCACAGGCATTTAGCCTTGCTGGCGGTGGAGAAACTCTTTTAGCCATTAAGATGTTTATTGAAAAAAACAATATTTCCTATTGCTCAACTGGAGGAGGAGCTTTTCTTGAATTTATGGAAGGAAAAGAGCTACCATCATTGTCTGCTTTAGGCTTTAAATTTTAAAAGGGAGAGAATTATGTCATTAAATACATTAGAAGAAATAGCTAAATATATTGTTTCAGATGGAAAAGGAATTTTAGCAGCAGACGAGAGTAATCCAACATGTGGGAAGCGATTTGATTCTATTGGTGTCGAATCAACTGAGTCTAATAGACGTGATTATAGAGAGATGCTATTTAGATCAAGTGGGATGAAAGACAATATCGGAGGCGTAATTTTATTTGATGAAACCATAAGACAGAATGCTCAAGATGGAACTCCTCTTGTTGATTTAATCAAGAATCAGGGAGCATTGCCAGGCATAAAAGTTGATAAGGGCCTTGCACCTTTAGAGTCATCGCCAGAAGAAACATTAACACAAGGACTAGATGGTTTAGATGAGAGATGCAAAGAATATTTAACACTTGGCGCGAAATTTACAAAGTGGAGAGCTGTTATTAAGATATCTGACGATATCCCAACAGATGGATGTATCCAAGCCAACATGGAAGCTTTGGCTAAATACGCAAAAATTGTTCAAGATAATAATATGGTGCCTATGGTTGAGCCTGAAGTTTTGATGGATGGTAATCACTCAATTGAGAAGTGTTATGAGGTAACCAGCAAATCATTAAAAATGCTTTTTAAATGCTTAAAAGATGAAGGAGTAAATATAGGAGGCACAATTCTCAAGCCTAACATGGTAACTTCTGGATCAATTGCTGAGTCTCAAGCATCAATCCAAAAGGTAGCAGAGATGACCGTTCAATGCCTTAAAGAAAATGTCCCATCTGATCTTCCAGGAATAACTTTTCTTTCGGGTGGGCAGTCTGATGTAAATGCTACAGCTCATTTAGATGCAATGAATAAAATTGGTGGATTTTCTTGGAAACTGAGTTTTTCTTATGGAAGAGCTCTTCAACAACCCTCTCTAAAAGCATGGCTTGGCAAAGAAGAAAATATAACTAAAGCTCAAGAGGCACTCTCTCACAGAGCCTTAATGAATAAGCTTGCTGCAAATGGAGCTTGGAACTTAGATTTAGAATAAGTTTATTAACCAGATGAAAGTAATTGCTCAGAGGGTTTCATCTGCAAAAGTAAGTATTAACAAAGAAACTCATGCTTCTATAAATAAAGGCATTTTAGCTTACGTCTGTTTTGAAAAAGGTGATAAAGATGAGGTTATTGATAAATTTATTCATAAGATAGGAAGCTTTTCAATTTTTCGTGGAGAAAATGATGAGATGTCATTAAATCTAAAAAATGTTGAGGGCGAGTTATTAATAATTAGTCAATTTACATTGGCTGCAGTTACAGAAAAAGGTAATAAACCCAGTTTTCATAGAGCATTGGATTCAAAGAAAGCTAATTCCCTTTATAATTTATTGTTAAAACGGCTCTCAGATTCTGCAATACGATTTCAATCAGGAGTTTTTGGAGCGGATATGGATATTCAATCAATTAATGAGGGTCCAGTTACATTCTTGTTTGAGATATAAAACTATGGAAGAAAAATTAATTAGCTTTACAAAAGAAGTCGATGCATGGATAGAAGATAATTGCCCACAGTCCATGAGAACTCCAATGCCTGTTAGTGAGCAAGTGTGGGCTTCCTCAAGTATTGAATTTCCTTCTAACGATTCTAGGGTATGGTTTGATGCTATGGTGTCAAAAGGCTGGTGTACTCCTGAATGGCCAGTCGAATATGGTGGTGGAGGATTATCATTTGAAGAATCAAAAATTTTAAAAAGCCGCCTCAAATTTTTTGGCTGTCGTCCAGCACAAATTAATTTCGGCATCTCAATGCTTGGCCCAGTGATCTTAGAGTTTGGAACCGATGATCAAAAAAAAGAGTTTTTGCCTAAAATTTCAAGAGGAGAGATTTGGTGGTGCCAAGGCTTTTCTGAGCCTGGTGCTGGTTCAGATTTAGCCAACCTTTCAACTTCCGCAAAATTAATAGATGGAGAATATATTATAAACGGATCTAAAATCTGGACATCAGAGGCGAATAAGGCAGATTGGATGTATTGCTTGGTAAGAACTGCAAAAACAGAAAAGAAACAAGCTGGCATATCTTTTATTTTAATAAATTTAAAACAACCTAAAATTGACATTAAGCCAATAAAATTACTCAGTGGACAATCTCCTTTTTGCCAAGTTTTTTTTGATGATGTAATAGCTAGCGAGTCCCATAGAATTGCTGATGAAAATGATGGCTGGAAAGTTGCAAAAAGATTGCTTGAATTTGAGAGAACCATGATGGCAGATATGGGCAGTGAAGGAGCTGTTGATATCGAACCCATTGAAACTTTTAAAACTGGCGATGCTTTAAGTGCTCCAGGGCAACGCAACTTACTAACAAAGATAAAAAAACATGAAATGCGTAATCATTTAATTAACTTAACTATGACAAGAACTCACATTGAATCCAAAAATGGCTTTTCACCTGCTGCGCTCTCATTGAAGTACATCAGCACAGAAGAAACACAAGCAAGATGGGAGCTTAATGTAGCAAGTCTTGGAGCCGGCGGTCTAGAAAACGTTGAAAACAGCAGTGGTATTAAAAAAGAAATTGCTAAGTCATTTTTTTATTCTAAGGCTTACACTATTGCTGGGGGAAGTTCAGAGGTTCAATTGAATATAATTTCTAAACATATTTTAGGCTTACCATCATGACAATCAAAAAAATATCTGTTTTTTGTGGTGCGCATGTTGGCAAATCCTCAAATTATAAAACTGCTGGAGAGCAAATTGGGAAGCTGATCGCTGAAAAAGGTCTTGAATTAATATTTGGCGGCGGCAATGTTGGTTTAATGAAAATCGTTGCCGATACTGCAATCAAGCATGGTGGAAGTGTTATAGGAATCACTTTAAAGTCACTGCATGAATTTGAATTAACTAATCCTAACATTAATGAAATTATCATTACTCATTCGCTATTTGAAAGAAAAGAAAAATTTTTAAGTATGAGCGATGCATTTATTGTTTTACCTGGAGGAGTAGGCTCAATGGATGAGCTCCTAGAGGTTATGGTAAGCAATCAATTAGGTGGAATTAATAAACCCGTCGGTTTATTGAATACCAATGGCTACTACAATGGTTTTTTAGACTGGTTACAACGCTCAGTGGATGATGAGTTTGTATCTGAAGAAAATCAAAGACAAATCCATGTTAGTGAAAATCCCAAAGAGCTACTAGAAATGATTTTGTCAGCTAAAATGCCTTCATCAGATACCTGGATAGAAAGGCTCAATGTTGATTTTCCAAGAGATTAATTTATTGGATCTCTAGATATAAGCAACCCTAATTCAAAAAGAAGCCACATTGGTATTGCTAGAAATAATTGAGAGAAGATATCTGGAGGAGTGAGAAACATTCCGACAACAAAAAAACTAATTATTAGATAAGGCCTCATTTTTTTTATCCGCTCTTTAGATATTAATCCGGTGGTAATAACAAGAAATGTTGCAATTGGAATTTCGAAAGCAAAACCGAAAGCAAAAAACAACTTTAAAATAAAATCTAGATATCTATTGATGTCTGTCATCACTTGAATAGAGTCTGGAGCTGCAGAAATAAAGAAACTCAAAATAATTGGATTAACAATCCAGTAAGCAAAGACAATTCCAGCATAGAAAAGAATGATTGAAGAGATAATTAGAGGAATAACAAAAGCTTTTTCTTTTTTATATAAACCTGGAGAGATAAAACCCCATAGCTCAATAAAGAAGTAAGGAACCGATATTAATAACGCAGTGTAAATAGTTATTCTTAGTGGAGCGATAAAGGGTGATGCAACTTCAGTAGCAATCATAGAGCTTCCGGAGGGCAGCAGATCAATCATTGGAGATGAAATCAATGTGTAAATATCATTAGTAAAAGGCAAGCAACAGATTAAGATAAAACCTGCGAACAAAAACATTCTGATTATTCTGGATCGTAATTCTTTTAAATGCTCAATGTATGACATCTCATTTGGATCGCTCATCTTCATCCTTTTGAAATTCTTCCATTTTAAGTTCGTTATAAATATCTTGTTTGAGATCTTCAGCACCAATGTCTCTCTCTATAGAAGATCTAAATTCGAATAATTTATTTTGGAATCTAGTGAGAGATTTCATTGAGAATTTAATGAAGCTAGGCAGTTGATCAGGACCAATGAGAACTATCCCAACAAGAAGGATAATCAATATCTCAAGAAATCCTATTTGCAACAATTGTTATTGATCTTCTTGTTTAGATTCAGAGCTTTTGTCTTCATCTTTTATAGCTTTTTTAAATCCCTTTAGCCCTTCACCTAAATCAGACCCCATGGTTCTAATTTTCTTGCCGCCAAAAAGAATGAGTATTACAACCAATATAATTAGTATTTGCCAAAAACTTATTCCACCTATACCCATAATCTACTCCTATCTTTCATGACAATATTGCCCCTAAAAGAAACATAATAATACCTACAAGAGTAAGTATAGTTAGATTTTGCCATTTTCGGTGATTTTGCAGTCCAGTTTCAAGAATTTTTACGCGATCAGCATTTTTTTTGCCGTCGTTTGCTAAAAATTTTATATTATCAAGAAGATCAAAAATCTCTCCAGGAAATGAGGATGCCTTTTCCAAAATTTCATAGTGATTATTTTCTAGAAATTCTCTTAATTTGATTGGACTAAACTGTTTATTAATCCACTGATCTAAATAGGGCTCAGCCAGACCCCAAAAATCAAGGTCTTTATAAATTTCTCTCCCCATTCCTTCAATGTGAATAAGTGTTTTTTGAAGAAGAATCAAAGAAGGTTGAACTGACAAGCCAAATTGTCTAGTCGAATCAAATAAATAGAGCAACAAACTCCCAAATTCTATTTCTGATAGTGGTTTCTCAAAAATTGGCTCACAGGTAGCTCTCAATGCTTGCTCTAATTCTGACTTATTTGTTTGGCTAGATACCCACCCTGCTCCAATAAAAAGTTCAGATAACTTTACATAGTCTTGTTTTAAAGTTGCTTGGAGCATTCTCGCTAAATTATATTGGTCCTCTCTACTAAGTGAGCCTACTATTGCACAATCAATAGCTATGTAACTAGGTAGCTCAGTATTTTCTTTACTTACAAAAATATTGCCTGGATGCATATCTGCATGAAAGAAATTATCTCTAAAAACTTGGTCTAGAAAAATCTTTACACCATTTTCTGCAAGAGCTTTTCGATTTATACCAAGTTTATCCATAGATTCGACATCTGTGCAGGCTATGCCATCTATCTCTTCAAGAGTTAAAACATTTACTCTTGTATGGTCCCAAAATACCTTTGGAATAAATAATAAATCTGAGTCAGCAAAGTTTTTTTTGGTAACCGTTGTATTTGCTGCTTCAACTTTTAAATCTAATTCTCTAAAAATCGTTTTCTCATAATCATCAATTACATCATTTAGATTTAATCTATTACTATCTTTATATAATAAGTTAATTAAAAATCCTGCGGTCCTCATAACCCTCACATTTCTCTTAACTCTTTTATGAATTCCAGGCCTTAAAACTTTTATTACTACTTTTTCATTTGTTTTTTTTATCTTTGCTTTGTGGACTTGTGCTAAAGAAGCTGCAGCTAATGGCGTGTCTTCAAAGTCTTTAAATACCTCATCAATTTTTATATTTAGACTTCTTTCAATTATTTTTTTTGCATCATTTGTTGCAAATGGTTTGCATTGATCTGTAAGTTCTTTTAAATGAGAAGTTATTTTTACAGGAACAACATCTGTTCTTGTTGATAACAATTGACCAAATTTAATAAACATAGGACCAAGACTTTCTAAAAAATTTTTTATCCTCAGTCCAGGCGGAATTTTGCGATTAAATATATAAAAAGGATTTACGTATCCAAGAATTCGAATAAGTAAAGAGTGATTATTTTCAATTGCAATATTAAGAATGCTAAATCTTATAGCTTGAGCTAAAATTTTTAAGCAGTCGATGATAGAGAGTAAAATATTCATCCGTTAAGCAATGCTTGCTCAATTCTATCAAGTCTTATTGAAATATCTCTAAAGGATTTTAGAAGCTCATTTATCTGATTATTATTTGTAGACTCTTTTTCTTGAGATTGAATGAGCATTTTTCTTAATATTAAAGCAGGAATATCTCCAAAGTATTTATAAATGAGCAACTCAATATCAATACTAGAATTTGAAAGAACACCAAAAAATACTAGAGCAGTTTCCGTATCTCCTAAAATACTTTTTGTCGGGATCTGTTTATTTTTCAAAGCATTTAATGCTTCAAAAATATCTAATCTTAATGAAAATTGAGGATCCTCATGGCTAAAAAAATTTAGTTTTTGATTATCGCTACTTAAGGTTAATGAAAAATTAGGCAAAGTAGAAATCTCAATATTAAAATTGATAGGATACAAATCCTCGATCTTTTTAATCAGACCTGGAGACAAAGAATTTATCTCTTTGAGTAGCTTATTAAGGCAGATGCTCATGATTATTTTGCTTTATGAATTGCAACAATACCATTTTGAAGATTATAAAATTTACATTTCTCAAACCCGGCATCTATTATCATATTTTTTAATTCTTCTTGATCAGGATGCATTCTGATTGATTCAGCAAGATATTGATAACTTTCAGTGTCTTTTGCAAAAAAACCACCCAATTTAGGGATTACATTGAATGAATACCAGTCATATATTTTTGAAAAGAAATAATTTGTTGGTTTTGAAAATTCTAAAATTAACAAGGTGCCGTTTGGTCGGAGAACTCTTTTCATCTCTTTCAATCCATTAAACTTGTTAGTGAAATTTCGAATCCCAAACCCAACTGTTACTAAGTCAAAAGAATTATCTTGATATGGAAGTTTTTCTCCCGATGCAAGCGCAAAGTTACAATTATGAAAAAAATTCTCATTTAGAGATCTTTCCCTTCCCCTGATAAGCATTGATGCATTAATGTCAGTTACATGAATTGATGCAGATTTAAATTCTTCACTGATCAATTTTGGGATATCAGCAGTACCGCTAGCAATATCAAGCACTACAGAGTTTTCATTAATCTCAGCAAGCTCAAGAAGGATTTTCTTCCATAGCCTATGAAGTCCAAATGACATAACGTCATTCATCAAATCATACTCTTCAGCTACTGAGTGAAAAACATCGCCAACATGCTCAGCTTTCCTGCTTACATCAACCTCTTGGAAGCCAAAATGTGTTTTATCATTCATTTATTTTCTTTGACTTAAAACTATAAAATTATTGTATCTACTTTCCTCAATTTCGCCATTTTTTACTGCTTCTATGACTGCACATCCTCGATCATTTATATGATTGCAATTTGGAAATTCACACTTTGAAGAAAAACGATATATTTCTGAAAAACCAAAAATTATTTTATTTGGCGTTAAATGATCAAGATTAATATCTCTTACTCCTGGAGAGTCAATAAGCTGCATTTCGCCGGTATTATATAAAGTTGAAACAGAGGTCGTATGAACCCCTTGATTATTTGATAAATCTCTAGAAAGAATTTCTTTTCCAGTCATAGCAGAAGTAAGGGTTGATTTGCCAGAACCAGAATTACCAACGAATATGGTAGTTTTTTTTGCAAGAAATTTTTCCAGGCAGTTTAGATTTGTTAAAAGTTTTGCAGAAATTTCAAACGTCTTTATTCCTATATTCTCATAGATACTCTGCTCTTTTGAGAATGCATTTTCTTCTAAAGCATCAATCTTATTAAAAATAATAAAAGGCTCTATGGATGCATTAATTGAAATTGCTATCCACTTATCAATAAATTCTAGGCTTGTCTTCGGGCTTTTAGTTACCAAGATTCCTATATGTGAAATATTTGAAGCTATTGGTTTTTTTACATTTTCCTTAGATTTATAAAGAACTGATGATCTATCTAGTCTCTTTTTTACCAGTGCTTCAAAATAATCAGCACCTACAAGGGGTTCTATTTCAACAAAATCTCCAACAACAAGATTGATTCTGCCTTGTATCTTGCATTTAAAATTATTGCCATTGGCCAATACTAAACAAGAATTTGAATAGAATTCTACTATTTGACCGGTTTGAACTTTTAACATCTTGGGCTCAAAATACACTATAGTTAAAAATTAACAACATTTATGACTACTCAAAAATCAAACCAAAACCTAGTATGGATCGATCTTGAGATGACAGGATTAGATCCTGAAAAAGAAAGGATCATTGAAATTGCTACCATAATTACAGATAGTAATCTTACCATTGTTGCAGAAGGTCCTAATCTAGTCATCAATCAGCCTAAAGAACTATTGAATAACATGGATGCATGGAATACCAAGCAGCATGGAAACTCTGGTCTAATTAAATCAGTTCTTGAAAGCAGCGTTACTGAACAATCTGCAGAGATAGAAACTCTAGAATTTATTTCTAAGTATGTAGGAAATAAAAAATCTCCAATGTGTGGAAATACTGTTTCTCATGACAGAAGATTTTTAGCAAAGTATATGCCAGATTTGGAATCTTACTTCCACTACAGACATGTAGATGTTTCATCAGTCAAAGAACTAATTTCGAGGTGGATGAATGACGCACAAACTTATGAAAAAAAAGGCTCTCACAGAGCAAAAGATGATATCAAAGAATCAATCAATGAATTAAAACTTTATAAACAAATGCTTTTTGATTAAATTAACTAAGCTTTTATTTCGTAATTTTTTGAAATCTTAAATTTTTTAAATTTTTTAATTGAAGAGTTTTTTTCATAGATAGTTTTGATGAAATTATATTTAGCCACTATTTCATTTTTATTTATTTCAATAGAGGTAAATCCTCTGCTTGAAGCATCCATCCACAGCAGTTCATTATTTTTTTTAATAATAGAATCCTCGAAAATTTTTGCCTCAATTGGGACATAATCAGTAAGGCCTGGCGAGGTCACAGACGGAGTCGCAATTTCTATACCAACCTTGCTGCCTGTTTCGTCAAAGAGCTGGGATAGCCATGCATTATGAGTATCCCCCGCTAAGCTAATAAATTTCTTGCCAGATCTTTGCATAATTTTGTATAACCTTTCTCTCTCTTTTGGATATCCATCCCAAGCGTCAAGATTTGACGGGAGTCCTAACTTTATTAGCTGAATGTATGGCTTTAGCTGATCTGATATTCCTTCTAATGCATTGGAAATGTCTGGAAACTTCAATTTGGTCATGAGAACCTGCTGACCAAAGATAGTCCATTTTTCATTTGACTTAGATATCGCATTTTCAATCCAAGCAATTTGACTGGGCCCTAATAAGTTTCGATTTATATCATTTAAATCATTATAAAATTTAGCTTGATTAAACCCAGACTTAGTCAAGTATTCTAGAGGTTGAATTTGCTTATCACGACCGTATTGACGGGTATCGAGCATAAGTAAATGCAATAAATTACCTATTTTAAATTCTCTAAATATTTTTCTTTTACTTTCTTGTTCTCTGATTGGCATCCACTCAAAATAAGCCTTTATAGCTGCCGATCTCCTTGCAAAAAAATCTCCTTCAGACCCATCCATTGAATGATTTTCAGCACCTTTTTTCCATGTATCATTTGTAAATTCATGATCGTCCCAAACCGCTACGAGTGGAGCATTTTTATGCAGCTCTTTGGAGCCATGATCTAGTTTGTATTGAGCATGCCTTTGCCTGTAATCACTAAGGCTAATCATCTCATGAGGAGGGACTGGAGTCCTTCCAAGTTTTTCGGCAACATTAGTTGCATATCCACCCATTGGATATTCATACAAATAATCACCAAGGTGCAACCATAAATCAAGATTGTCTTTTGCTGCTGCTTCATAAACATTAAAATATCCTGCAGGATAATTGCTACAACTAAAAATACCAATTTTTACTGACTGTGTTTCGGCTGAGAATGTTCTTGATTTTCCTACTTCTGAAAAAACATTTCCGGCTTTAAATCTATAAAAAAAACCTTGATGACTTTTGCAATACTTGCTAGCTTTAAAATCATATTTAATCGTATAGTCAGCTAATGATGAGGTATTTAATTTCCTTTTAAAAACTACTTTAGAAAAGTCTTCTTTTTCAGATATTTCAAGAACTACTTCGATTGGGCCTACTTTTTTTGGAGTGACTCTTGTCCACAAAATTACTCTTTCTTGAGTGGGGTCTCCGCTGGCAACACCATGATCAAATGAAAATGCATTATTTGAGCAGCCTGTATTTATAGATGCACTAAAGCCAATGGCACCAAGAGATGATATTTTTATAGCCTGCCTTCTCTTCATATAAAGATTTTAGCAACTCTTTAAAACAATTGAGTAACGAAATTGCAAAGAATATGAATTCTAGTCTTACTTATTTGCAGGATGAATATTTATAGGAGTGGGAGCAATCTGACTTTTAGGCTGCTTAATCTTAGCTTCTCCAGATTCAACTACTTCATCTATACGGATAACTGAATTAATTGGTATGTAAGATCTTTCAACTGACTTGAATTCTTTTTCTAATTTTTCAGATGTTGGATCAACTACTAGCTGTTTATTTTGTTTGAATATATACTCTTCAACCTCTATGAAGCCATACATGTCACTTTGATATATTTGTTTTGCAAAAATTTCATATATTTCACCAAGTTGAATGAAAATTATTTTGTATGTCTTCTTTTTAGCCATGACTAATTATATGGGAACAAAATTTGATAATAAAAGATTTTAATAAATAATTTAATTATGAAAAAAAAATTATATATAAAAACTCATGGCTGCCAGATGAATGAATATGATTCTGCAAAAATGGTTGATCTTTTAAAAGAAAAAGAAGGTTTTGAATTAGCTAAAAATGAAGATGAGGCTGATTTATTAATATTAAATACATGTTCTATTAGAGAAAAAGCTCAAGAAAAAGTTTTTCATCAGATTGGAAGGTGGAGAAAGATAAAGGAAGATAAGCCTGATTTAAAAATTGCTATTGGTGGTTGCGTTGCTTCTCAAGAAGGAAAAGAAATTATTAAAAGAGCACCAGCGGTGGATATAGTGTTTGGTCCGCAGACTTTGCATAAACTTCCTGACTTATATAACAGCAAGATAAAAACAAATGAAAATCAGATAGATATTTCCTTTCCGAAGTTAGAAAAATTTAATCATTTGCCAATAGAGGGCAAAGGAGAGCCTTCTGCTTTTGTTTCCATTGCTGAAGGTTGCAATAAATATTGTTCATTTTGTGTGGTCCCCAAAACTAGAGGCCATGAAGTGTCAAGGACCATTGAGGATATCTTAAATGAAGTATCTATTTTGGCTGAGAATGGAACTAGAGAAATAAATTTTTTAGGACAAAATGTAAATAACTTTAAAGGAACTTTTAAAGGAGAAAAGTCATCGTTGGCAGTGTTAATTGAATTGGCATCAAAAATTGAAAATATTGAAAGGATTCGTTTTACCACAAGCCATCCCCATGAATTTAAAGATGATCTTGTAGAAGCATATGATAAGGTGCCTGAGTTAGTTAGCCATGTTCATTTACCTGTTCAAAGCGGCTCGGATAAAATCTTAAAATTAATGAGGCGGCGATATAATGCAGAAAAGTACTTAGCACTTATTGAAAGAATTAGAATTATCAGACCGGATATGAGCTTTTCTTCTGATTTTATCGTTGGATTTCCAGGTGAAACAAATGAAGATTTCCAGCAAACAATTAATATTATAAACGAAGTAAAATTTGATGAGTCATATAGTTTTATTTATAGTCCCAGGCCAAATACCTCAGCATCAGAAATGACAGATGATGTATCTTTAGAAGAAAAAAAAGAACGTTTAAACATATTGCAATCACGCCTTAATCAATTATCCTTTGGCTATAGCCGTAAAAAAGTAGGAACCTCTCAGAGATGCTTAATTTATGGTCAATCGAGGAGAGATCCTGGTCAACTACAGGGAAGAACTATTTGTAACAGAATTGTAAATTTTCAATCAAATAATTTAGATTTGGTAGGTCACTTTGCGAATATTCAAATTCAAGAGGCTCTAACTAATAGCCTTAGAGGCAGTCTCGAAAATTAATGTCAAAAGATCTTACTTCTGCTAGCTTAGAACTTATTCCAAATGATGCCGATGTCTTAATTAGATTTGTTGGCGAGTTAAATGAAAATCTTAAAATAGTTGAAAAAACTTTTAAGGTTAAAATATTTCAAAATGGCAATAAAATTAGTATTTCAGGAGAAGAAGAAAATACTAAAAAAGCATCAAATGCAATTAAAGATCTATATGTATCAACATCAAATGGAAGTGAGCTTTCCAAGGAGCAAATACAGATGGTGATTAATAAAAACGCAGATCTAAATCCCGATGTCATATCCGAAGGTGCGACAGATCAAACCATTAAAACACCAAAAAAAATTATTAAATCAAGAGGGAATAACCAAAATAATTACATATCTAATATGAGTGAATATGAGGTCAACTTTGGAGTCGGTCCAGCAGGCACAGGAAAAACATACTTAGCAGTTGCTAAGGCAGTTGAGATGCTTGTAAATGAAGATGTAAAAAAAATTATACTTATCCGCCCTGCCGTTGAAGCTGGTGAAAAGCTTGGGTTTTTACCTGGAGATCTATCTCAAAAAGTAGATCCTTATTTAAGACCTCTATACGATGCTTTATATGAAATGCTTGGTTTCGAGCAGGCCGTTAGATTGCTTGAAAAAGAGATTCTTGAGGTTGCTCCACTTGCATATCTTAGAGGAAGAACTTTAAATAACGCATTTATAATTATGGATGAAAGCCAAAATACATCTGTTGATCAGATGAAAATGTTTTTAACAAGAATGGGTTTTGGTTCTTACGCTGTAATTAATGGTGATATGACCCAGATTGATTTGCCAAAAAATATTGAGTCTGGACTTTCTCATGTTTTAAAAGTGCTAGATGGATTAGATGACATTGGATTTACAACTTTTAATTCAAGAGATGTTGTTAGACATCCGCTGGTTAGAAAGATTGTTGATGCTTACAACAAATTTGACCAACAAAAAAATTGAGATTAAATATTCCTAATCATAAATTTAATGACTTTTCTCCTGATTTAGAGAAAAAATTAAATTTAATGGCCGAACATGTTTTATCCGATCAAAAAGAGGACATTTTAAATATAAACCTTAAGTTCGTTTCTAGCCTTGAAATGAAAAAGCTCAACAAAGACTTTAGAAAAAAAAGTTTAGACACAAATGTATTATCCTTTCCAGCAAGCAAGGAAATTCAGGAAATTTCAGGTGAACTTGGGGATATTGCTATGAGCATTCCATATATAAAAACTGAGTCACAGAACTTGAATAGAGACGTAGAGGATCATATGATGCATTTATTAGCTCATGGAATACTTCACTTATTAGGCTTTGATCATAAACAAGATAAAGATGCCTGTATTATGGAGTCTCAAGAAATTAAATATTTAAAGAATTTTAAAATAGCTAATCCATACAAATTATGACCAACCAAGATACTGATCAAGATCAACCTCCTTCGAGTCTTTTAAATAAAATTAAGCGTTTTTTTACAATTAAGCCGTCAAGCTTAGATGATGTATCCGTTTTACTTGAAGATGCTTTAAGCGCAAAGCTGATAGATAAAGAGGCTCAGTTTATAGCGGAAAGAGCTATTAGGCTGGGAGATACTACGGTAAAAGAGATAATGGTTCCAAGGGTTGAAATGGTCATTTTAGCTCCTGATGAAGAGCCCCTAGATATGATTGCTCGAATAATCAATTCTGGCCATTCAAGATATCCTGTTTTAGGTCCTGCAAAAAATGAAGTCCAAGGCATATTGCTTGCAAAAGACTTGCTTCCAATAATTAATCAAAATTTGAAAGACTTTAAGTTACTCTCTTTGATCAGAGATATCAAAGTGGTACCAGAGTCTAAGAAAGCCGATTCATTACTTGAAGAATTTAAAAAAGATAGATCTCATATGGCTGTTGTAATTGATGAATATGGAACAGTTTCTGGACTTGTAACAATTGAAGATATTTTAGAAGAACTTGTCGGTGAAATAGAAGATGAACATGACTCGGAGGATGAAGATTTAATCCAGGTAAGCGAATATGAGTATATTGCAAATGCCACGCTAGAGCTTTCAGAATTTGAGCAAAAATTTAATAAGAGTTTTAATGGTATGGATGCAGAAACTTTAGCTGGACTTTTTATAAGTAAATTGGGATTCTTACCAAAGGTTGGCGATAAAATTGATTTAGATAACATGATTTTAGCTGTAACAGCTGCTGATAAAAGAAAGATAAAAAAAATTGGCATCACCATTAAAACAAATTCATAAAAGCTCTTTTATAAAATATTTATTTCTAGCATTAAGTGGCGCACTTTCTGTAGTTGCCTTCAGTCCATTTGATATCAAGGTAGCGATTCTTTTAAGTCTCGCAATCCTTATCTATTCAACAGCAAATTCAATTAATTATGTTGAAGCTTTTAAGCGATCTCTTGCTTGGGGCTTAGGCTACTGGATAGCTGGAACAGGATGGTTAATAGTGAGTATTCACTTCTATGGAAATACTAATTTAATAATATCTATGTTGATAATATTATTAATGGGAATAATGCTTGCATTGGTATTTATCACCCCTATTTCGCTAATTAAACTTATTAAACCAAACAAAAATATTTTTATTTTAAGTTTATCGTTTGCTAGTTTTCTTACAATATTAGAGTTATCAAGATTTATATTATTAGGTGGCTTCCCATGGCTCTTACCTGGCTTAACTTTTCTTGATACTTTTGCGCAACCTTTAATATCAATTATTGGCGTTTATGGAGCTTCATTTTTTATCTATTTTTTATCTGCATTTATAGCTTTGTCTTGTATTTTTAGAAATAAAGTTTATTTTTCTTTGGGTATTTTGTCTGTTTTGATTTTCTTTCCACAAAATAATTTTCACTCAGAGTATTATGGCAAGAGTATTGAAATAGGAATTATTCAGCCAGCATTAGATCCTTTTAAAAAGTTTCAGGCAGGTGAAGCAACGAATATTGAAGAAACACTGCTAAATTTATCTGAAAAACATTCTAAAGTAGATTTAATAATCTGGCCTGAATCACCATTCCCATATTTAAATTCCAGTCCTCAAATGAAAGGGTTATTAAGTAAAACAAGCAACTTTCCAATCATTTTGTCAGGAACTTGGGAATACAATAATAATAAATTGTTTAATGCACTTACATTACTTGGAGCCAATCAAAGTTACTATAAGCGACATCTTGTGCCTTTTGGTGAATATGTACCTTTTGAAAGGATCATCAGAGGTTTAATAGAATTTTTTGACTTACCCATGTCTTCAATAACGCAAGGCAGATCAAAGCAGGAATTATTTAACATTAAAGAATTCAAGGTCCTTGGAATGATATGTTTTGATGTCGCTTTCCCACTCAGTTTTATAGAGGAGACTAAAAAAGCAGATTTTATAGTAAATGTAAGCAACGATACATGGTTTGGGAGTTCATATGGACCATATCAGCATCTTCAGATAGTAAGAGCTAGGGCATTAGAAGCAAATAAATGGATTGTAAGAGGCACTTCTGATGGTATTTCAACAATTGTTGATAATAAAGGAACAATTGTTAATTTATTACCTAAGGGAGTTAAGAGTTCTATCTCTGGAAAAGTTTACATAAATAACGAAATATCATATTTTTATAAATTTGGTTATTATATGATCCCTTTATTATCAATATTTGTTCTCGGCTATATAATTATATTAAGATTAAGGTAATGCATCATTTTATATTAATTTTTATATCATTGATCTCATTTTCTATTTCCGCAAGTTACTCGATAGGCATTAGTATTTCTGAACAAAGACTATATTTATATGAAAATAGACAAATGATAAGGAGTTATCCTGTTTCTAGCTCAGCCTATGGGGAAGGGCAAATAGAAAACTCATTAAAAACCCCATTAGGCATGCACGAGGTAAAAACAAAAATTGGAACTAATGTTGATAAATACCATTTTTTTGTTAGTCGAGAACATATTCCTCAAAAAGTTAACATTATTCATAGAGATATTGATTCTGATGACGACTTTATTACATCAAGAATTATGTGGTTATCTGGATTAAGTGAAGGTTTTAATAAAGGAACAAATGTTGATTCATTTAAAAGATATATATACATCCATGGTACTCATGAAGAAGGCTTGATTGGTAAAAAGGCTTCGCATGGTTGTATAAGAATGCTAAATCATGACGTCTTAGAGCTTTATAAGCTTATCCCAGAGGAAACGACTGTAAATATATATTTATAATCCTATACGCCGCCCATATTAGCTTCTTTAAAGCTTAGTAGTTCTGTCCTATCTTCAACTGCTGGAGCTTCTCCAAAAGTTGCAGATTGATCAGCTAGTTTTTGAAGCAGAGGCGCAGGTTTCCAAAATTCTTTATCTAAATCAGAAAATATGTCCATTTTCTTTATTACTTCTTCTAGACCTAGCTGATTTGCATAGAACATTGGACCACCTCTCCAAATTGGAAATCCATAACCATTGATATACACAATATCCATGTCACCAGATCTTTGTGCAACTCCCTCCTCTAAGATTCGGGCCCCTTCGTTAACTAAAGCTAATATACATCTATCTACTATTTCTTGATCCGATATCTCTCTTCTTTGTATATTATTTTTTGTAGAAATTTCTTTGTAGATTTCTTCATTTTCCGGAGCAGGATTTGGGGCTCTCGAACCTTCAGAGTAATTATAAAATCCCTTAGAATTTTTTTGACCAAATCTATCTCTTTCACAAAGCTCATCTGATATTTTATTTGCAAGAGGAGTTTCAATATTAGCTAATTTTCTAGCTCTCCAACCTAAATCTAAACCAACTAAATCTAGCATTCTAAATGGTCCCATACTCATACCAAAAGATTCCAATGCATTATCAACTTGACTGGGTAATGCACCTTCAAGAAGAAGCATATTTGCTTGGTAGGTATAACCAGCAAGCATTCTATTCCCAATAAATCCTGGAGCATTGAGAGATACAACTGCTGCTTTACCTATTTTCTTTCCAAGAGACATAACAGTTGCCATTGTTTCATCAGAGGAGTCCTTCCCTCTGACAACTTCAAGCAGCCTCATAACATTTGCAGGACTAAAAAAGTGAGTACCTACTACTTTTCCAGGTCTATTGGTTGAGGCTGCTAATGCATCAATATCCAGACCCGAAGTATTTGATGCAAGTATTGCGCTATCCTTAGTAACTGAATCTAAAGTTTTAAAGATTTCTTCTTTTAGCTCAAGATTTTCATAAACTGCCTCTACAACCATATCTACGTCAGCCAAGTCATCATATGATAGAGTAGGGGTAATTAAACCCATCACCATCTCTTTTTGGTCTTGAGACATTCTCCCTCGATCTACCATCATTTGATAATTTTTTTCTATAACACCCATGCCTCTTTCAAGATTTTTTTCATCTTGATCTAAAATTAATACAGGAATGCCTGCATTTGCTAGGTTCATGGCTATGCCTCCTCCCATTGTTCCAGAACCAACAATTCCTGCAGCATTGATTGGCATCAAGGGAGTATCCTTAGGTATATCTGCTATTTTGGAAGCAGCTCGCTCGCCAAAGAATATATGAATCATAGCTTCTCGTTGAGGGTTCATTAGGCATTCAAGAAAATAATCAGATTCTTTTTTTAAACCAACGTCAAAATCATCTTCATTTATAGCTGCTTCAACACATGCAATTATTTGACCAGGAGCAAATTGTCCTCTTCTTGTTTTTGCCGCCAAGGCCTTAGCTTCTGCAAGAACATTCTCAGAACCTCTTGCCTCAAGTAATTTCTCATTTTTGTCTCTTACTTTTGGATGCTCGCTTAAGTCAATTTTATCTTGAAGGAATGCAATAGCGTCATCAATAAGAGAATTTTCAGAAATAGCATCCAATATTCCTTGCTCTAAAGCTTTCTTAGCAGATAATGGAGTTCCAGAAAGCATCATTTTTAATGCCTGAGAGGGCCCTACTAGCCTTGGAAGCCTCTGAGTACCACCAGCTCCAGGCAATAATCCAAGATTTACTTCGGGTAGTCCAACAATAGCTTTATTTGTGCCCATTCTATAATTACATACAAGTGCAGTTTCTAAGCCTCCTCCAAGGGCAGTTCCATTAATTGCAGCTAAAACCGGTTTTTTGCTGAATTCTATTGCTCTAAGAGCTGAGTTAAGGTCTGGACCATCAAAACTCTTTCCAAACTCAGATATATCAGCTCCCGCAATGAAAGATCTACCTGCGCCAGTCAGGATGACACCTTTGACTGACTCATCAGAATTTGCTTTTTCTATAAATTCAGCTAATCCTGCTCTGACTCCGCTGCTAAGAGGATTTACTGGGGGATTGTCAACTTCTAAAATAGCAATATTGCTATTAACACTATAATTTACTTTACCTTTTAATTCACTTGTCATAATTATCCCAAAATTAAGTTTAAAGCTTGAATTATATATATATTTATTGGATTAGGCTCAAAATAACAATTATCTGGATAAAATTCTTTAGATATTAACAATTTATATATATATAAATAAATTAAAATTATTTATCATTTTTGTTGATATGTAATTATAAATATGTATAATAATGTTTCTAGCATTTCTCTCCCCCTATGATCTGCTAGATATTTCTCTGGAATTATGGAGGGTTGCAATACCCTCCATCTCTTAAAAAAGGTTAGTTATGAATGAAAAAATTATTGAGCGTTTCGAACTTCTTACTTTAGTAAGTATCTTTATATCATCAGTTTACGCAATTTCCCCAGTAGTGTAATATCTTCAGGATGAAACAGCTTTTTATCCTTGCACTTACTTCATTTTCAATATCCGCATTCTCTTGCCCAGATATTCTTAATAGTTCGCTAAGAATTTTAGACTCAGATGACGAGAAAAATCTTTGTGAGTATTCTGGTAATGTGATCTTGGTAGTGAATGTAGCGAGTAGATGTGGCTACACTCCTCAATATGCTGGCTTACAAAGACTATATACTAAATTCAAAGATGACGGCTTAACTGTTATAGGAATACCATCAAGAGATTTCTTTCAAGAGTTTTCTGCTGAATCAAAAGTCGCCGAATTTTGTAGTACCGAGTACGGAGTAGAGTTTCCTATGTTCTCTACAGCAAAAGTTACCGGAAAAAAAGCTCATCCATTTTATAAAAAACTTATTGCAGCTTCAGGAAAAGAACCAAGGTGGAATTTTGCTAAGTATCTTATAAATAGAGATGGACAAGTTATTGGACACTATAAATCAAGCGTTACTCCAGAATCAGAAAGATTAGTTTCGGCTATTCAAGCTGTACTTTAAGACTTTCCAACAATTACTTTCTGAGGTCTACATCTCGCAAATATACCATTGTCCAAAACTCCTGGTATAAAGTTTATCGCTTGTTCCATTTTTAATGGGTCAGTAATCTTTAAATCTTTAACATCGAG
>Ga0209036_1000125_pt1 | contig 29860 bp, 32 predicted proteins | sample MarorgKNORR_S2LV_3_FD_188222 | JGI IMG/M metagenome (GOLD analysis project Ga0209036, IMG submission 188222) | Marine microbial communities from the Southern Atlantic Ocean, analyzing organic carbon cycling - DCM_A/KNORR_S2/LV (SPAdes) (version 2) | ecosystem: Environmental > Aquatic > Marine >... | reverse complement strand
AAATTTTATTATTCACTTACTTACTCCTTTGAATACTGTACACTATTCTAAGAAAAAAGAAAGACATTTTATGCCACGAGGTGGAGCAAGAGAAGGAGCTGGTAGACCCAGAGGTCAAGGCCAGTATGGAGAGAAAACAAAAGCATTGAGGATTCCTTTAAGTAAAGTTAAATACATATCTGAAGTAGTCAGTACGGGGCTTTATGAAATTCCCTTGTATAACAATAAAGTTGCTGCTGGATTTCCTTCACCCGCAGACGACTATTTGGAAGATAAGATAGATCTCAATCAATACTTAATAAAACATCCTGCTTCAACATTTTTAGTAAGAGCATCTGGAGAATCTATGAAAGGAGCAGGAATATTTCCAGATGATATCTTAGTTGTAGATAGAAGTTTAAAAGCAGAAGATGGAAAAGTGGTTATAGCAGTAATAGATGGTGAGCTGACAGTAAAAAGATACATTAAGAAAAATTCTAAAATTATATTACAGCCTGAAAATGATAGCTTTGATCCAATTGTATTAAATGAAAATACCGAAGCACAAGTTTGGGGTGTTGTTACAAGCGTGATACATGGTCTTTAGTTATGTATCAATATTAAAGTTATAAATACCTTTTGCCATTAGTGAAGGCTCCTGATCTGCTAAAAAAGAATAGATTGAATTTTTTAAATCACGATAGAAATCTGGTTCAACAGCGGAAATAGCATCAATAATAACACTGGCTTCTTTATATTTTTTTTCAGCCAGCAGTGACTCTAAAAATAACAGTAAATTTTCTTTCCCCCCAGCCATGTCTATGTAAGCATTGCCTATTTCAAATAAACTTGGGGGTTTCAGTTCTGAAGGAATACCTGAATACCAACCTCCATATTGTCTCCAGACAGAGTTGATTAAAAAAGTGAAATCATCATAAGAAGAAACCAGATAAGGTTGATTGAACTCTTCAGGTAGAGTAATTTTTTTTTGAATATCTCTTAGAGAGTTACCCTCATTCATTAACTTTAAAACATTTTCTTCAATCCATAACAAGCAGTTACTTGTATTTAAAAGTATCTCTCTAATGGTCTCTTTTCCTTGAATTAGTGGTCCATGACCAGGGAATAAATATTCAGGATTGTATTGACTCATATCTTTTAAAACTCCACCCCATGATCCAACATATCTCTGGGCCTTTGATGGATTACCAGCATTAGGTAATGACCATATAAAAAAATCACCAGTAAAAATTGCATCTTCTTTTTCTGAATAAAGGTAGGTGGCATCATCTGTTTCCCCTTTTCCATGGATAAGTTTTATTACACTATCATTAAAATTAATTTCATAAGTATCACTGTAAGTAATGTCAGGATATTTGAACTCATTTGGAAAAACTGGCGCAGGAAGTCCAAACTGCCTTTGATTGATTATTCCGTTGTATCCAATAGTTTTCTTATATCTATTAAACCTTTCAACTACTTTTTCATGACTGACTATCTTAAGAAAATCATTCTTAAATGCATTTACAATTAAATCTGCTCCACCTACATGGTCTACATGTCCATGTGTGTAAATGATATATTCAATTTCATCTACACCCCATTCCTTAAGTTTGTTTATAACTTGATTTGAGGAAACCCCCATTCCAGTGTCAATTAATAAACCTTTAGATCCTTCCTTAAAGGCTGCTACATTACCAAAGTTTTTAATGAAAGCCAATTTCTCGGAAACTTCATATAATTCAACACTGAAGCCCTGCTCAATACTGACTTGATTTGTGAACTTTTCCCCCGACAAATATTTTTTTGAAATTTTTGTAGGATCATAAGTGTTATCTATATTCACAAACCGTACTCCTTCTTTGTTTGTCCAGTGTGCTTATTTCTTCAGCAGTATTTACTAGCAACCTCCAAAAAACAGTGCCTTTTTCGGTTGTCTTAATCGTGTTGATAGAACTTGTAGTATTTTCATCTTTAGTTATTAACAATTCATATGTATCTGAAGCAATAGCTAAATTATTAATTTTAAATGCCACATTTGTATTATTGTTATGGACGTGAACAACCCAATATCTTTCATCTTCGGGTACTGGCATTGAAACGTATAAATCCCCGTTCGATAAATCATATCTACACATAGTATAAATAAAATCATAGTTAGGCATTCGAGCAGCAGACCGTTTAGATATACAAACTTGATCTAGATTTCCGACAATGCCATCATACGTATCCTCACAACCTTCAAAAGGATTGGCTATGGCATCTGCGATATTTCTATCTAACTGGTTCATAACAATGTAAGGTCCAAAGAAAATTAGTAATAGATGTGTTGCAATTGCAATTATTGAAATTTTAATAAGAGAATTTTTCATCTACAATTTCCCTTTACAATATTTGCAACTGGTATCAAACTTGGATTATCGTAATAAATTAAATCTGGTCCATAAATTCTTAAAATTAAATTAAAATCATTTCCAAAATGACTTAGAGAACCTTCTTGACTTACTAAATTTCTTCCAATTTTAATTTCATATTGTTGACCAATATTTGTAGTAATTTCATATCCATTTGTAACCTGAGCGAACAAATCATCATACGATGGATTTTCCTTTAAATTATTTGGGTCTTGTAGATAATAATTGTCATTACCGTAAATTGCATAACTCCAATATCTTGCATTTGGCACAATGCCATTTAATGTATATTCACAATTACCAACTAAGCCATCCCCATTATCATCTACTGAAGCTGACAGATAAATAACTTCAGGACTTGCGCTTGGAAGTAATCCAAGTAATGACACATATGCTCTTTGCCACATGTTTTGTGATTCTGAGCCGTAATCTAAGAAATAGTTCCACTGATTGACAGTGTTGCTTCCAAAGCCAGTGAGATACGAGGCAACTGTTGTTTGTCTTGTGAAGGGTAAAAAACTTAATATTCCTAAAATTAATCCAATTGCAAACGGAGATATATTTTTAAGTAACTTGTTCATTACATATATATTAATTAAAACTGAGGATGGTTGGTAGCCATAAATAAGATTGAGATGATAAATTAATTGATTAAAACTATCATAGTTACAATGACGATTTTAAAAACTGACCTAAGTTTATTTGAAAATATAGTTGGATGGGATTTTAAGGAAAATTTTTTTCCTGTTTCATCTGAATTTGGTGAAATCAATATTCACTATGTGGATGAAAATAAGGATGCTGAAGAAGTCGTATTATTAATGCATGGAAACCCTACCTGGGGATATCTATACAGAAATATGATCAATCCTCTAAAAGAAAATGGTTATAGAGTTGTTGTTCCTGATCTTCCAGGATTTGGTAAATCAGATAAATTTTCAATAAGGTACAACTACACCTACGAAGGATATGTTGATTGGATGTCAAAATTTATTGAAGGAATTGATATTAAAAATATTACGCTTTTCTGCCAAGACTGGGGTGGATTAATAGGTCTTCGATTAGCTGCAAAATACGAAGATAGATTTGAAAAAATAATAACTGCGAATACTGGACTTCCGACTGGAAAAGCACAATTAAGTGATGCTTTTGGTGTTTTTAGAGAATTCCTTCAAATCAAACCAGATTTGCACGTAGGAGGTCAAGTAAGAAATGGTACTACAAAAGGAATTGATGATGATGCCCTTGCTGCATACAATGCTCCATTTCCAGATGAGGACCATAAGCAAAGTGTAAGACAATTTCCAAATTTAGTTCCGGCAACATTAAGGACACCAAGTGCAGAGCCTAATAAAGAGGCATGGAATGTTCTGAGACAATGGGAAAAACCATTTTTATGTGCATTTAGTGATAAAGATCCAATTTTTGCAGGCGTTGAGAATTCTTTTTTTAAACTAGTACCTGGATGTAAAGATATGCCACATGTCACAATTGAAAACGCAGGACACTTTTTACAAGAAGATCAGCCAGAAGCATGTGTAGATGCTATTTTATCAATAAAAGATCTCTAACGAATAGCTACACCCCAATAATTAAACCCAAGAAATTTTACAGATCCAGGAAGGTACATTGTATCTTTTTCATCTATTTTTAAACCGGAGTCAGTTATCAATTTAGGTATATCCCTGTTTGCGTGACAACCACCTGATAATTTTGGATAAAATATATTTGTGACATTTTGAAAAACTTTAGTTGAAAAATCAGGCGAAATTCCATGTTCGCAGAAAAAGTACTTACCTCCAGGCTTTAAAATTCTATAAATCTCATTTAATGCTTTTTGTGGATCAGGTATTGAACACAAAGAAAAGGTACACACCACTGAATCAACAGATGATGTTGGTAAATCGATGCTTTCTGCAGAAGATAGGTTAAATTCAATATCTAAATTTACTTTATTGGCATTCTTTTTTGCAATTTTATTAAGTTCATCAGATGGATCTATGCCAATAACTTTATTTACATTGGTAGTGTTGTAATATTGTAAATTCAATCCTGGACCTACGCCTATTTCAACAACATCGCCAGTTGCTAAAGGAACTATTTTTTGTCTTTGATAGTGATTAGGTTTTGTATTACATAGGACTGTTAAAAGTTTAGGAACAACATTTGTTTCATAAAATTTTTTTCCAAATAATTTTAAAATAGGAAGTACAAAAAATATTGATATGTATGTTGCAAGTTTAAATGCTATTTTTTTCATAGAACTTAAAACAATTCTACTTTTACGATTATAAACTTGTATTAATATTTCAATTTTTCAGAAACATGTATATATTTTTAATTATTTTAATAAAATATAGAAAATGGAAATAAATTCATTTTTTCTTGATCTCATTCCTTATTTGATACCACTTTTAATGATAGGTATTGGTTCAGCACTTGATATGGAAAGTTTTCAAAATTTATTAACAAATTCAAAAAGTTCTTTTATTGGGTTCTTAATTCAAGTTACCTTGTTACCAGTAGTTGGAATTGCAACAAGTTTTTTTATAGATAACCAGTCAATTGCAATTGGAATTATCGTAATAATGTGCGCGCCTGGAGGACATATTTCATCAATGTATTCATCGCTAATGAAAGGAAATGTAGCCCTTACAACCTCACTAACAATTGTTACTCAATTAATTGCTTTTGGAACAATACCGTTTTGGCTTAATATTGCATCAATTTTTAATAAACAACTTGGAGTACGAATCCAAATAGATGCAACAGAATTATTAATACAATTACTTTATCTTGTTTTAATACCGGTCATTATTGGTATGGTGTTAAATTATTATTTTCCACAACAAGCCCTCGATACACAACCAGCAATCAAAAAATTATTTACAATTGTAACTTTGATTATTGCAATTGGAGTTCCTATTGAATTAAGAGATATTATTTTTGATATTTTTCAGACATCATCAATCTTTGTAATTTTTAATTTATTATTTATCTTTTTAGGTATAAATTTTATATCAAAAATTGCAAAGATTAACGACGAAGATAGAAAAGGAATTATAGCTGAAGGTACATTACAAAATTTACCAGTAGCTGCTGCAGTAGCTTCATTACTTGAAATAAATATAATAACTTTAGTTGCATTAAATTATTTCCTCATAAGTTCAATCGTTATAGGTATTTACGCGATTTACAAAAGTAGAGAATATTAATTCACTTATAATTTCATAACTTGATAAATTAATCCACCTGGGTCTATTGATAACAAATTAGAACCATCTTTATTAAATTCTTGTATGTAACCTTGAGAACCAAATGCTGCAATAAAATTATTGTCATCTATCGGGTAACAGTTTCCTGCAACATTAGCTTGTAAATCTTTAAATTCTTTTGACCAAACCAGTGTTGCAGTGAGCTTATTTTCATCAATCTTATATTCACAAACTCTTGAGCCATTATCGATTGAACCAATACCATTATCCCAAATAAGAATATTTTTATTATCAAGTTCTTCAGGTGCATGTTGATGAGAAAATCCATTATATGGATCATTAATAAACTTAAAATTATTTAAACTTCCCTTGCCCATGTGCCAAATTATTTCTCCAGACAATTTATCAATTTTCATTATTGTTTGTGTGTGCCTTGCAGATGCAAGATAATTACCATCACTTAAAATTCTTACAGCGTTCATATGAAAATAATCGTTTGATTTCATCCCCCACTCTTTCATGGGAACGATCGATGAATCTGGAGAAACATGGTCAATAGAATCCCATATAAAATTTGTTCCGTTTTTTTGATTTAAAATTGAAATAATTCCACTATCAACATTTTGATTATCATACTTATGTGATTTAGAACCGATTTGAACTATTGTGTCATCATCTAGATATTGAAATTCGTGAAGTTCCGTAAAGATACCTTTTTCATTAATTTTTTGAAAACCTGTAATATTAAAACTTTTATCTAGTAAAACAGTTTTACCTAAGCCTATAGCAAATTGAGGATAGTTACTAACGGCTCCGTAATAGTATCCGTTTTTATATGGACGAAATGCAGAAAATCCAATACCAGCCATTTTGTACCATATTGGAACACCAAACTTATCTAGCATCATTATGTATGGAAGATATTTTCTAGATTTAGTTAATTTCCTTTCAGTTTGATACTTAACAACTTTTGGTATTTTTATTCTTGTCATTATGTTCTGATAAAGATACTTAATGTAATATTTTTTTAGTTCAGGAAAATATCTAATTACATCTTTGATAATTAAAGGCCAATGCACAACTTTAGGAACAATAAAAACACTTGTAAAGATGTTACCTTCTGACACTAACGATGAGTTTGCTACATTGATATTCAAAGGGGGGAAGTTTATGGGTAAAGTAGCTAAAGTATAAGTTGCAATATTATCATTATTTTCAAATCTAAAAATATATTCCTTTGGACAGTCTTTTGAAAAAACCTTATAGCTCTTTTCATCTAATAATTCATTATCAACATATATTTTGGTGCCGTCTTTAACAAAAAAGTCTAAATTAAGTTGAGTATTATTTTTCTCTGGTACCCAACAGTAACGCTCAATATCCGAATCAAATGCAGGAGATAAAGAATAGGGTTCTTTATTAAGTGATCGTATATCAAGAACAATGGAAGTATCGTTCTTCTTATCCTTGTTATAAACATCAATTAGTTCTGTGAACTTAAATTCTAAATTTTCTTTTCTCAATAATTAATATACTAACTATTTGAAAACTCAATGACCTCTTTCATTGGTATATGATTAGCAGTATGGGCTCCATACAAAGCTTTTTCAACCAAGCCATTTTCATCAATAAGAATATCAGCTGGTAATCCTAGAAAAGCACCACTCATATTAGATGCTGGATTATAGCCTTTTGCAATAGCACGTAAAAAGCGATCAACTCTAATTGTTATGCCTAACAAAAATCTAAAAAAATTATTTTGTACTTCAAATTTGTCAAAATAAACACGATCATCATCACATAAAATAGTCATATTGCCATCATGTTTTTTTGAATTTTTAACTAAGTCATCAAAATCACAATCAAATATAGCAATAGGTACAAAATTATTACCAAATTCATTTGTTTTGTTGATAATTTCGTTCATCCTTAAGTGACAAAATGGACAAGAAGAATATCTATAAAAAGATATCATTGCTTTTTTTCCCTTTATTGAATCAAGATTAAACGTTGTGCCATCAATTGATGGAAGGGTTAAATCTTCAATCTTGTCACCTTTTTTTAATTTCATAAATTCCTTTCAAAGATATTTAATTATAAATTTAAAAGATATAAACAAGAAATTTGAAATATTAATTTATTGTAAATTAATGGCCACCCCTAGGAACTCCTCCATATTTCATTCGAGTATCTCCCATATAAGCAACTCTTTCATCAGGATTGTGTGTTTTACAATCAATAATTTCACCAATAAAAAAAGTATGTGTTCCGAGATTTATCTTTTGTACAGTTTTTAATTCGAACCATACGCTTGCATTGTCAAAAATTGGAACAGTATTATCAGTCAATGTAATCGGTTCTTTATTTAAAAATCCTTCAGAGTATTCTGCTGGTTTCGAAAATTTAACAAATACTTTTGTATATTCGGGGGAAAACATGTTTAATGTAAAAAAATTACTCTGATTCATAAGTTTAAAAGTTACACTTTTATTATCAATTCCAACTCCAATTAATGCGGGATCCATACTTACCTGAGTAATCCAACTAGCTGTCATTCCATTAAATTCTCCATCAGCGTGACTTCCAATTATTCCAAGTGGACTTGGTATCTTCCAAGTAGAAACGTTGATACTTTCAGGGGATAATTCACTCATTTATACGCAGCTTTTTATAAATTTAATCGTATCTATGTCTAAAGGTATAGCTATTGAAATTTCAGTAACATTACATTGTTTCCAATCTTCGAGTTTTTCCTGAATTCTCTCTTTAGAGCCAACCAATGTGAGATCATCCAATAACTCTGAAGGAAAAATAGATTCTGCTTGAGTTTTGTCTCCTTTTAAATATAGTTCTTGAATCTGTATTGCAACTTCTTCATAACCATACTCACACATTAAATTAAAATAAAAGTTTTTATCTTTTGCTCCCATTCCTCCTACATAAAGCGTATAGTTATTTCTTGCAGGCGCAAGATAAGCCTCCCTTTCGGATTCGTCACAGAGTTTTGCAAATACAGGCGCCGAAATATTGAATGTATCTTTTTTATTAGGATTGCCAGATTTTTCAAAACCTTTATCTAAAAACTGATTAAAGAAATTATCTCCAAGTGTAGGCGAATACATGAATGGAAGCCAACCATCGGCGATTTCAGCAGTAAGTTCTATATTTTTTGGTCCTATTGCTGCTAAATATATTGGGATATCTTTTCTTAGAGGTTCTTCAATTAACTTTAATGGTTTCCCTAAACCAGATGCATCATCACCGTTATAAGGTAAATTATAATATTCGCCTTCAAATGAAGTTTTGCCATCTCTGTTTAAAATATCTCTAAGTATTTCTATATATTCTCTTGTCTTTTTTAAAGGCTTACCATATGCTACTCCATGCCAGCCTTCAACAACTTGCGGCCCTGATACTCCTACACCAAGCCTGAATCTTCCACCTGAAAGTTTATCAATTGTTGCTGCAGTCATAGCCGTCATTGCTGGAGTTCTACCAGGAATCTGCATTATTCCAGATCCTAAATTGATGTCTTTTGTAAGTGCAGCAAAATATGCAAGCGGTGTGACAGCATCATAACCATAAGCTTCAGCAGTCCAAATGCAGGAGATACCTAATTCATCTAATTCTTTTATTAAATTTTTTTCATTTGATATATGTGGTCCAAAATAACCTACATTTACACTAATTTCCATATTAAAAGCATACTATAAATTTATTTCAATAATTTCATCATGTGTAATCAAACCATGCATAGATATATCATGTGATTCATAAGGAATATGTTCAACTAAATGATGTCTATCTGTTATTCCAAAATATATAGAATTTGGAAATTTAGAAAGTAAATTATCATATATACCACTACCTTTGCCAAGCCTAGTACCTTTATTGTCAAATCCAACACCAGGTACTAGAAATATGTCAACTTTTTCTATAAATTTTATATTTATAGGTTGATAAACATTGTATTTATTTTTTCCTAATGGTTCTTCATAAACACATACTTTAATATTTTCATCAGTAACGCACGTTGTAGTTAGTAAAGCTTGTTCATATAAGTAGGTGTTTATATTAATTTCATTTTTAATTGGTACATAAGTACAGACAATTTTATCTTTTATTATTTCGTTTAATCTGTTTATAACACTGGCGTCATGAACTGCATCGACCATTGATATAGATTTTAGTTTCGTTCTTAATTCTATTTTTTCTAACATAAGTTATTATGTAAATGATTCTACATTACACTTACACCATGTTGAAGAACAAATTATTTACCTGGTTCAATCTATTATTAATGGGGATCTACACAATACCTGTTGCATATTCAATATGGTTTGTAGGACTTTTTAACAGATTTACTAAATTGAAATATTATATTGCACAGAGCTGGACAATTCCATGGATGTGGGCAGCTAGATCAAAAGTTACCTTAATAAAAAACTATGATTATAAAAAAAATCAACCTTATGTTGTAATTTCAAACCATTTATCTAATTTAGATCCAATGATGCAATTTAGATATTTAAAAATTAAATGGGTGTTTATGGCAAAAAAAGAAGTTTACAAACTTCCTTTTTTTAGGACTGCTGCTAAATCTTTTAATTTCATTAAAGTTGACAGGTCTGATAAAAATGATCGAAAAAGTATAAACAAACAAGCTAAAACACTTTTTAATAACGGTTGGTCACTTATGGTATATCCTCAAGGGACAAGAGCAAAAAAAGATACTTTTCTTCCTTTTAAAAGTGGTGCTTTCCATATAGCCCTAGATAACAATATCCCTATTCTTCCTGTAGTCATTGCTGGTACAGGTGACATATGGCCAAGAGGTGAAAAATTTATGAAAAGCGGAAAAGCAATTATAAATACATTGGAACCAATTGATATTTCAAAATATACAAAAGAAACTATTGATCAATTAGTTGATGAAACATATGACAAAATGTCTAAAGTTTATAAAGAATTAACTGATACTATAAAAAAATAAAAATCGTACAATACGATTATGAACATCTTATTAGCAGCACTTTCAATATTTTTCTTAAGATTACTTGATCAAACATTAGGAACTCTAAGAGTACTTTATGTAAACAAAGGTAAACCTGTGTTTGGTGCAGTGTTGGGCTTCATTGAGTCTGCTATTTGGGTTGTAGCAATATCAAGGGTTATTCAAGATTTGAATGATCCTCTTTTAATTTTTGGCTATGCACTTGGTTTTGCTTCTGGAACAATTATGGGGTCATACATAGAGAACACAATTGCAATTGGTGATATTGTAGTAAGGATATTTGCGCCAAAAGATAGCGACAGTATGGAGGTTGCAAGAGAATTGAGAGACAAAGGTTTTGGTGTAACAATAATTAACGGTGAAGGAATGCATGGCGAAGTGACTATTGCGTGGTGCGTAACACCTAGAAAAAGAGTTAAAGAAGTTTTAAAAATTGTATCAGAAATTAATCCAGATGCTTACGTAACTACCGAAGCGACAAATCCTACAAAATTAACTCAAAACAGAAAGTAGTCTAGAGACCTTTTTCAAATTCATCTTCAAAAGAGACTCTTTTTCTATTGGAGGATTTTTCGTTATTACCTGGCTTTTTATCTCTTCCATTTCTATTACCATTCTTTGATCTAGAAGAATTTTTATCCCGAGAGTTTTTTGACCCTCCACCCTCAGCCTCTTCAGGGATTTCTAAGTCTTCAACTGGTGAAAGGCTAACTTTACCTTTTTCAATTGAATCTACATTAACTTTAATCTTATCCCCTATTGATACAACAGCTTCAGTATTGTTTACTCTTTTACTTGAATGAAATTTTGATACATGAAGTAATCCATCTCTACCTGGCAAGATATTAATAAAAGCTCCATATGTAGCAACGCTTACTACTTCACCATCATATTGTGCTCCAACTTCAGCTTCTGGTGGATCAATAATCAACATAACCATTTCTTTACCAGCAGCTATTGCTTCTTCCTCTGTAGAGCCCAAGGTTAAAATACCATCATCATCAATTTCAACAGAACATCCTGTTTCTTCTTCTATTTTCTTAATATTTTTACCCTTTGGACCGATTACTTCACCAATTTTATCTTTTGGTAGCTCAATAGTTTCAAGCCTAGGAGCATTCCCAGAAAGATCTTCTGCAGGTTCAGAAATTGTATCTTCCATAATGTCAAGTATGTGATGCCTTGCATCCATAGCTTGATTTAAAGCATTTCTCAATACATCAGCAGGTAGACCCTCTATTTTCATATCTAGTTGCAAAGCTGTAATTACATTTCTAGTACCTGCAACTTTAAAATCCATATCTCCAAGAGCATCTTCAGCTCCTAAAATATCTGTTAATGTGACGTAAGTATCATCTTTAGATATTAAGCCCATAGCAATGCCTGCTACATGTTCTCTAATAGGAACACCCGCTGCCATTAAGGATAAACTTGAAGCACATACTGATGCTTGTGAAGTAGAACCATTGGATGAAATAGCCTCACTTACAACTCTGATGGTATATGGAAAATCAACTTTAGGTGGAATTAGAGGCAGTAAAGCTTTTTCAGCTAGTGCGCCATGACCAATTTCTCTCCTCTTAGGACCCCTCATCGGATAAGCTTCACCAGTAGAATATGGTGGAAAATTATAATGATGCATATATCTTTTTGAAGTAACTGTATCAATTGTATCTAGCATCTGCTCAAGTCTCGACATACCTAAAGTTGTAACGTTTAGTACTTGTGTTTCTCCTCTTAGAAACAAGGATGATCCGTGGACTGTCGGAAGTAAATTAATCTCTGCAGATATATTTCTAATATCTGTAGGTGTTCTACCATCTAATCTTGGACCACCTGACAATACTCTGTCTCGAACAGTACTTTTAACTATTGACTTAAATGCTAATTTAATAGCTTTTGTGTTATCTTCTTCTTTATCAAGAAATTTTTCAATAGCCTGTTCTTCAAGCTCACTCTGTTTTTCACTTCTTTCAGCTCTGTCAGTCAACGCTGTGGCTTCTTCAATTTGTGAACCAAAGTCATTACTAATGTCATTTTTCAATTCTTCCGAATAATCTTCAACAATAGGCCAATCAACTTGTGGTACTTCTCTTTTAGATACTAACTCTTTTTGTGCTTCAATTAATTTTGCAATATATTCTTTAGATGAATCAATACCATCAGCAACAACATTTTCCGATGGAGCAACACTGCCTTCATCTATTTTATTAAATGCATTATCTGTTGCGCCAGCTTCAACCATAACAATATCTACTTCACCACTGCTATTTAAACTACCTGCTACAACCATATCAAACACAGATTCTTCTAATTCAGAATTTGTTGCTTGAACTACCCAATTATCATTAATTAAAGACATTCTTACTGCACCAACAGCAGACTCAAGTGGTACTCCAGCTAGTTGTAATCCCAATGAAGCTGCATTTAATGCTAAAATATCATATTCATTTTCATTATCAACACTTAAAACAGTTGCAATTATCTGAGTTTCACATCTAAATCCATCTTTAAATGAAGGTCTGAGTGGTCTATCTATTAGACGACAAGCTAATATTGCTTTTTCAGTTTGCCTGCCTTCTCTTCTAAAAAATCCACCAGGAATTTTTCCAGCTGAGTACATTCTTTCCTCAACATCAACAGTTAAAGGGAAAAAATCTATACCATCTCTTACTGACTTATTAGATACAGTTGTTACTAAAACATTAGTATCTCCGGATGTAACAACTACAGAACCAGGCGCTTGAATTGCTAATTTACCCGTTTCGAAAGCTATTTCAGAATTCCCAATACTTACTTTTACATTATCAATCGACATATAACCTCTTTCGTGACCAAGGTTATTAATTGTCAGCTTTCAACAAAAGCTCTCAATTAACAACACTAGGTCAAATATTTATCTTCTTAGACCAAGTTTATCTATAATATCACGGTATCTTTGAACGTCTTGATTCTGAAGGTACTGAAGTAGTCTTTTTCGCTTACCAACAAGCATTAATAATCCTCTTCTTGTATGGTGGTCTTTTTTATGTGTTTTCAAATGATCTGTTAAATGATCAATTCTGTTACTCAATAAAGCAACCTGTACTTCTGCAGAACCGGTATCAATGTCAGATTTACCGTATTCTTTTATAATATCTTGGTTTGTTTTCATTCGAGATAATGATAATACTGACTATATCTAATGTGACACTATTTAATTTTTATTAATTTTTTCAATATCGGTGTTAATCTGTTGTACTAATTCATCAATATTGTTGAATTTTTTTTCATCTCTAATAAAAGATTTAAAACTTACAGTTAAATCGTAATTGTAAATATCGTTATTAAATTTGAAAATATGAACCTCTAAACTATGTTTTTTGTCTTCAGATACAGTAGGTTTATATCCAATATTCATTATTCCTTCATAATTTTCATCATTTATTTTCACACCAACTTCGTAAACACCATTTTTTGGAATCTGAATACTATTATCTATTTCTAAGTTTGCCGTTGGAAATCCAATCAAAGTTCCTTTTTGCTCACCTTTAATCACATTTCCAGAGATAGAATATTTATAACCTAAAGATTCATTAGCTAGTTCTATTTTTGCTTCAGACAGATAAGATTTAATTAACGTTGAAGAGACTTTATTTTCTTTATGCTTATAGTCGTCAATAATATGGATCGAATCATCACCAAAAAAATTAATTAAATAATCAACATCACCTTCCCTATTTAAACCAAATTTGAAATCACTTCCTACAAAAATATTTTTTGTTTTAAGATTAATTTTTAACATATTGCAAAATTCATTGGGAGAATAGTTAACAACATGGCCAAAATTAATAAATACTAAATTACTAGGATTAAAATTTTGAATTAACTTCGTTTTTGTTTCATTGGTAGTGAGGAGTTTGTGATCTTTGTTAAAATATTTTTTTGGTAATGTATCAAAAGTTACGATCTGATAATCTTTATTAAAGTTATAAGCTGATTTTATTAGCTGTTGATGTCCTTGATGTACACCATCAAAACCACCTATACAAGTTGTAGATACATCGTTTAAAATATTATCGTCAGAAGTAAAGTTTTTATATATTTTCATATAAGTACCTTATCTGGTTTGAAATATTTTTCATTAAATGGTTCATAAACTGCAACAATATCATTATTAATAGATACTATATATTTATTTTTTTTCGAAAACATACTGCTTAAAATTAGTTGTCCATGTTGAATTGTTTCTAACATGTCTTGATTTAAATCTAAGACAGGTAGATCAATTACCTCTTTCCAATTCAAAGAATGGAGATTAGATTTATAATTAATTTTCTCCACATTTTTATTTAATTTATTATGGTTTATATCTAAATTTCCGATAGATGTTCTTGTAAGCATTTCAACAACTGCTTCGGTATTTAAAGATTTACCTAATTGTTCAACTATGCTCCTAATATACGTTCCCTTGCTTACAGTTATTTCAAATTTTACTTTGTTTTTCATAACTGATAATAACTTTGTATTTTCTACTACAATTTTCCTAACTGGTATATCAACATCTTGGTTCTGTCTAGCATATTTATATAATCTCTTTCCCTTTACTTTTACTGCTGAATAAATTGGTGGGGTTTGAAATGATTCGCCCAATATATTTCTGAGAAAATCCTCAATATCTTTTTTAAGACTAACAGCGTCAACTTTATCATGAAAAGAAAGTTCAGAATCAACATCTAGTGTTGGTGAAGAATATCCTAAAATAGCGGTTACATTGTATGTTTTTTCTGTTTTATTAATATAATCAAATAATTTTGTATACCCATCTGTTGCCAAAAGCATCAATCCATCTGCGTTGGGGTCTAAAGTTCCAGAATGTCCAACTTTATTAAAATTAAAATTTTTTTTTAATTTAGTACACAGATCTTGAGAAGTCCAAGTTTTAGGTTTATCTAATAGGTAAAAATTAGGCTTGTGATCTGATCGCATTCTTAACTTTTGTTGTAATTTCATCCATACTTAGTGCGGTAGAAAAACCAGATGCAGCTTTATGTCCTCCTCCGCCAAATAATGATGCAATTTTTTGGACATCTAATTTAGTTCTAGATCTTAAACTACCTTTAAAAGATTTATCATCTTGCTCTTTTAAAAGCAATGCTACATTTGATTCTTTAACTAATCGGATAGAGTCAATTAAAAAGTCAATCTCCGAAGATTCAATATTAAATTTTTTATAATCTTCGTGCAAAACATAGGAAACAACCAACTCCTCATCATCAAATAGTTTAATTCTGTTCAATACCTCACTTTGAAGCTTGATAGCATTCATAGGAATTGAACCGTAAATATTATCACTTATAGATGTTAGTTCAGCACCACTCAGCATTAATTTTGAAGCTATTTGAAATACTTCATAATCTGTATTTGAATATTGAAATCTTCCAGTATCAGTAATTAAGCCTGTCATAAGGCAATTTGCTATATTTTTATCTATTTCAATATCCGCAGAGATAATTTCCCTATAGAGAACTTGAGTAGTGCTTGCAGCAGTTGAATCTATAACTTGAATATCTCCAAATGAAGGTTCGATGTGATGATCAATTACAATAACTTGGTCTGATTTCAATGCTATTTCCTCTAAGCTTCCTAGACGTTCAGAATTTCCACAATCAAATACATAAACATTTTCATATTTATTCATTGCGTTATTAGAAATTAAATTAATTGGTAAATGGTTTAAATTAGATGGAATATTACCTTTAATATCGAAACAGACATCAGAACTGATACCTTTACTATCCAAAATTAATTTAAACGCCAAAGCTGAGCCTAAAGCATCACCATCTGGATTTATATGACCTGTAATTAAATTTGATGAATTACCAATATTATTAAATAATTCACTCATTTTGAGTCCTATCTAAAAGTTCGTTTATTCTTGTAACATTACTGAATGTATTATCTACTTCAAAAATTATCTTGGGTACATTCTTAGTAGTCATTTCTCTGCTGACTACTTTTTGTATTTTGGTTCTATTTTTTTCTAGAGATGTTTTTAAAGAACCTTCATTTCCTTCCAAGGTTGATACAAATATCATAGATTTCTTCAAATCTGGTGATGTAGACACATGAGTGACAGTTGCTTTATTTAAAGATGGATCTGAATTTCTCAATAATGCTTCAGAAACAATTTTTTGAATAAGTGGATTAATTCTATTTATTCTTCCACCACGTTTTTGATTACTCATTTTGATTTCTTATACTTCGACTTCAGCAAGTATTTCTATAGTATCACCCTCTTTAATATCTTTATAATCTGACAATCCGATTCCACATTCAAGACCTTCATTTACAACTTCTACATTGTCTTTGAATCTTCTCAGAGATACTATTGTGCCTTCATAGATAACAATTCCGTCTCGTAGTAATCTAGCTTTGGCATCTAATTCTACTTTTCCTTCAGAAACAATAGATCCTGCAACTACGCCAACCTTTGGAGCTCTAAAAGTAGTTTTTACATCTACCATGCCAATGACTGCTTCTTCAGTTTTAATTGTCATTTGACCAAGTACAGCTTCTGAAATGTCATCAAGAAGTTCATAAATAATACTGTATGTTCTTACATCTATTCCTTTACTTTGTGCCATGTTTCTAGATTGACTGTCTGGCCTAACATTGAAACCAATTATCATCGAATCAGTTGCACTAGCAAGATCTACATCTGACAATACTATTCCTCCAACTGCACCGTGAACAACTTGAATATTTACATCATCTGTCGCAAGCTTGTTTACTCCATCCTTAATTGCTTCGACTGAACCATTTGTATCAGCTTTTAATATTAAATTAACTGTATTTAATTCGCCTTCTTGTAGAAGCTTCATCATGTCACTCACCCTTGACTCAACAGAAAATGATGAATTGTCATGATCTTTTAATTTACTTTTATTTTCTTCAGCTTTAGACTTTGCTTCTTTTTGATTTTTTACTGCAACAAATTGATCTCCAGCTGTTGGAGATTCATCCCAACCAATAATGTCAATTGGTGATCCAGGTTCAACTGTTTTTTGTACTTTGTTATTATGATCAAACATAGACTTTATCCTACAAAAAGCCTGACCAGCATATAAGAAATCACCTTGCTTTAAAGTTCCTCTAGTTACAATAACAGTTGCAACATTGCCTTTTCCAACTTCCATTCTCGATTCAACTATGTATCCGGACGCCTCTGTATTAAAATTTGCTTTAAGTTCTTCAATTTCAGCAACTAAAGAAAGAGTTTCCAGTAAATCATCTACTCCATCACCTTTTGTCGCTGAAACTTCAACTACAGGAGTATCGCCTCCAAGATCTTCGGATATAACATCATATTTTGTTAGTTCAGCTTTAATCATTGAAGGGTTCGCTTCAGGAAGATCGCATTTATTAATTGCAACAACAATAGGAACTTCAGCAGCTTTTGAATGATTTATAGCTTCTATAGTTTGAGGCATAACACCATCATCAGCAGCTACTACAAGAACAACAATATCGGTTACGTTTGCTCCCCTTGCTCTCATTTGTGTAAAAGCTTCATGTCCAGGTGTATCGATAAAAGTTATACCTGTTTCACCAGAATCAACTTTGTAGGCACCTACATGTTGAGTAATACCTCCAGCCTCTCCATCTGCAACTTTTTCATTTCTAATGTAGTCAAGAAGACTTGTTTTTCCGTGATCAACATGCCCCATAACTGTAATAATTGGAGCTCGTAGATTTAAACTATCCTGTTCATCCTCGAATTCCTTAAATTCAATAATATCCTCTCTAGATATTGTTACTTCATCAATTAAATCTGGAATTAAATTATATTTCTCAAAAAGTTTTTCTATCTCGTTATCTTCTAAAGGTGAATCTATAGCTTTCATAATTCCTAAACCCATTAAATCACCTACTATTTGCGTAGCATCAGTCTCTATGAGCGAACTTAATTTTTGAGGTGATGAATTTCTAGAAACTTCGACTATTTGTACATCATCACCATCTGCTGCTGTTTCTTCTTCTGGAAGTTCAACTATTTCTTCTTCAATCTCATTTTTAATTTCTTCAACTTCTTGAACTACATTTTTTTCATCCTGAACTGGAGCTAATGCTAATTTAACTAATTCTTCTTCCTCTTCAGTTAATCCAGACGATGCAGTTTTAACTTCAATACCAAGTTCTTTAGCCTGGTGAAGTATGTCTGCTGATGCTAGGTCCAGCTCTTTAGCGATTTGATGAATTCGCTTTTTTGCCATTTATTCTTCCTCGTTTGATGAATTCTCTTCAGTTTCAGACTCCTCAATCTGAGGTGAGTCTCCAAGTCCTACTATATCTATCTTGTAACCAGTTAATTTAGCCGCAAGACGGGCATTTTGCCCCTCTTTTCCAATTGCAAGAGAAAGTTGGTTGTCTTTTACAACAACTTTTGCGGATTTTGTATGTTCATCAATCTCAACTTCATCTATATCTGCTGGCCCTAGTGCTTCTTTGATAAATCGAACTTTGTCTTCCCTCCATTCAACTACATCTAATTTTTCACCTCTAAGCTCATTTACAATTTGCCTAACTCTATTTCCTCTTGAGCCAACACAAGCACCTTTAGGATCAACATTTGGATCATTAGAAAATACAGCAATTTTTGTTCTGCTACCAGCTTCTCTGGCTATTGCTCTTAACTCAACTGTGCCATCGGTTAATTCAGGTACTTCTAATTCAAGCATTCTTTCAACAAATTCTGCTTTACTTCTGCTAACAATTATTGGGACCCCTTTAGCATCTTCACGTACTTCAGTAATTAATGCTTTTACTCTATTGCCTCTTTCGAGCCTTTCAAATGGTACTCTTTCACCTGATGGAATCACAGCTTCCGCATCTTGAAGATCTAATATTGTTTGATTAAATCTAGGATCAAACTGTGTAACTATTCCTGTAATTAGTTCTCCTTCTCTTCCAATGTATGCATCTAAAACAGTCGCTCTTTTTGCATCGCGAATTTTGGTAGTCATCATTTGTTTAAAAGATTGAGCAGCAATTCTTCCAAATTCATCCTCATCTAGCTCTACCTTCCATTCTTCAATAACATTACCTTCAACATCAAGCTCTTGAGCGTAAATCAAAACCTCACCACTTTCAGGATTTAGAGTTACTCTAGCTTCTTCTGCAGCACCAGGTATTCTCATATATGCAGAACGAAAAGCAGATACCAAAGCTTCATACATGCTTTCTACCGTCACACCTTTATCAAGAGCTAAAGATTCAATCGCTTGTTTACTTTCATTTCCTAGTTTCATTTTTATCCTTTTACTTTTTCTTTAAATTGTTTAAATTCAATTTTTGCATTTTTTATATCTGAAATTTTTATTTCAATCTCATCATCTTCTATTTTTAAATTTATAGTTTTATCGTCTACTGAAGCAAGAGTTCCTTCAAATGTATAGACATCATCTATTGGATTTATAAGTTTAATTTTTACTAATTCCCCAATTGATAATTCAAAATGTCGTAAAGATTTTAATTTTCTTTCAATACCAGGGCTTGAAACAATCATTTCGAAGGAACCTTTTTCATAACCAAATTCCTCAATAACTCTCGTAAGCTGCTTATTCAATCTGGCAGTCGTGTCAAGATTAATATCTTCGACTGAATAAATGAATACTTCAATTTTTGATATATTTGGAAAATTTAATATATTTAGATCATAAAGTTCCATATTTTCAACTTTTAAATATGAGTCAATTTGATGGTAGATTTCATCTTCAGAAACCATAAAAACCTCCTCATAAAAAAAAGCGGGCTTGACTCCCACTTTACGTAGCTAAATTGTCAATCTTAATTATATCAAATATTCAAATATATTAAAAGATATTTTTAATAAGCTTTTGAAAAAATAGCTAATTTACCTTGTGCATTTTCATTATTTACAGCTTTACCTGTTTTATCATGATCTAAAACATAACATCTTAGTGTCGCCTTTGTTTCCTGTTTAACTCTATCTTCATCTGAGCTATTTTCGTCCCAATAACATGTTACAAATCCTGGTTCAGAGTTTAATGCAGCTATAAGTGCTTCATAATTTTCAACATGTTTGGTATTTTCTTCACGAAATATCTTGGATGATTCAAGAAGTTTGTTATGAATGTCATCCAAATTCTCTGATATTTTATTTTTTATCTCTGAAATAGGAACATTAAACTTTCCTTCAACTCCATCCCTCCTAGAAAATACAACTGAGTTATTTTCAATATCACGTGGACCTATTTCCAATCTTAAAGGAACACCTTTTAATTCCCATTCATTAAATTTAAAACCAGGAGATATATTATCTCTATCGTCTATATGTACCCTAAAATCTCCATCTATCTCATTAACAATTTTTTGTGCTGATTCTAAAATCATTGAACTTGAATCTTCATTTGGTGTGATAGGAATAATTACTACTTGGTAAGGAGCAAGCTTAGGTGGCAAATTTAAACCCTTATCATCTCCATGTGCCATAATTATCATTCCGATTAATCTGGTGCTTACTCCCCAACTAGTTTGATAAGGATGTTTTAAATTATTTTCTTCATCAGAAAATTGTATCTCAAACGCTTTAGAAAAATTTTGACCAAGCTCATGTGATGTTCCAGCTTGTAATGCTTTCATGTCTTTCATCATTGCTTCAATTGAATAAGTACGTGTAGCACCAGCAAATCTCTCGTTTGCTGATTTAATTCCTTTTACCACCGATACTGCAGCTGCGTTTTCAGCAAACTCTGCATAAATATTTAACATTTTTAATGCTTCTTCAGTTGCTTCTTCTTCAGTAGCATGTGCTGTATGTCCTTCTTGCCAGAGAAATTCGGATGTTCTTAAAAATAATCTTGTTCTCATTTCCCAACGGACAACATTCGCCCATTGGTTTATCAACATTGGTAAATCTCTATAGCTTTTAATCCATTTAGCAAACATATGGTTAATAATTGTTTCTGATGTTGGCCTAACAACCAATGGTTCTTCAAGCTCTTTACCTCCGGCATGTGTCACCATTGCTAATTCAGGAGAAAATCCTTCAACATGTTCAGCTTCTTTTTGTATAAAAGAATTAGGGATGAATAAAGGAAAATAAGCATTTTGGTGTCCAGTCTTTTTAAACTTCTTATCAAGATATGACTGGACGCTTTCCCAAATAGAGTATCCGTATGGCCTAATTACCATAGTTCCCTTAACCGGAGAATAGTCAGCTAATTGAGCTTGTTGAATAATATCTGTATACCATTCATTAAAATCTTCTGACATTGGCGTAAGCTTTTCAACCATGTTTATATATTAAAGGTTTTAATTTTCAATATCTTTATTTGTAGTAATCTCTATGACAGATTTAGTTCTTTCTTCAAAGTTATTGATATCACCTTGAATGTTTAATAATGCTTGCACATCCTCTTCAGCAATTTTTGCTGCATTAGTATCCGCAGCAGCAAGTCTGGCTTCTATGCCTTCTTCAGCTATTAATCTACCTTCTTTAAGCAAAGCATCAACCATATCTTTTTCATCAACTACTTTTACAACTTGACCTTTTATAAACAAGTGGCCTCTTTTTTTTCCAGCAGCTATACCTAAATCTGCAGACCTTGCCTCACCTGGTCCGTTAACGACACATCCCATAACAGCAACTTGAATAGGTAGTCCTTCTTTTTCCAGCACATCTTGAGCATCACTAGCAACTTTTATTACATCTACTTCTGCTCTACCACAACTTGGACATGCTATTAAATCTAATGATTTTCTTTCACGTAAACTTAAGTATTCAAGTAACTGACGACCATATTTTGCTTCCTCGACAGGATCAGTTGTTAAAGATAATCTTATAGTATCTCCAATGCCTTCTGACAAAAGAGTTGATATACCTGCAATAGATTTAATAAGGCCTCCTGGAAGCGGCCCTGCTTCTGTTACTCCAAGGTGAAGAGGATATTCAACAGACTCAGCAAGTAATCTATATGATTCGATCATTAAAGGAACGTTTGAATGTTTCACCGAAATTTTTATATTATGAAATCCAACATCTTCAAGATATCTAGCTTCTAACATTGCTGACTCAACAAGTGCTTCTGGCACTGAGTCACCATATTTTTCTAAGATATCCTTATCTAATGATCCAGCATTTACTCCTATACGAATTGGGATTTCTGCTTTTAAACATTCTTTAGCAACTTCTTTAATCTGTTGCTCGTTTCTTATATTTCCTGGATTTAACCTAAGACCATCTACACCCGCTTCAATAGCAGCAAGTGCTAGTTTGTATTGAAAATGAATATCAGCAATTATTGGAACTGGACTTCTTGCACATATTTTAACGAGTGATTCTGCAGCTTCAATTTCATTACAAGTAACTCTTACTAAGTCTGCACCATTATTTGCTAACTCATATACTTGCCCTAAAGTTTCATCCGTATCTCTGGTTTTGGTAGTAGTCATAGATTGTACTGAAATTGGATAATCCGACCCAACACCAACTTTTCCTACTTTAATTTGAGTGGTCTTTCTTCTGCCAATCATAATTTAATTGGTTGGGTAATGTCTAGATAAAATGCGGTAACACCTAAGAACACAAAGATAAAAATAACTAAAGCAGCTACAGGATATAATTTTCTATCAGGAATTTTTTTACCAGTAATTCCTTCATAAAGAGCAAGCACTACCCTACCGCCATCCAATGGAACTAATGGAATTGAATTAAATACGGCAAGAAAAATATTTACAAATGCAAGAAGAGTAAATAGATTAACATATCCCCCCTCTGCTATTTGGTTGCCTGCTTGTGCTAATCCAATTGGACTTAGAGGTCTTACTTCATCTGGAATGACTTCTCCTGAATAAGTTCCAAGTAAAGTCTGTAAATTTTGAGGACTAAATAGGGTAAAAATTCCCTCTATAGCTGCTTTTGTCATATCTATTTCTACTAATGTTGTAGCTGATATTGATTGAATTATGCCGAGTTTCTGATTTTGGATACTAGGTGAAACTCCTAAATAACCAGTTTCTGAGTTTGAAATCATCCTTGACTCAAGTGTTGTAGTTGTGATGTAGCTTTGATTATTTCTCAAATAACCAATTGATACAAAATTATTTGGATTAACCTCAATGTAACTTACAAGTTCACTCCAAGAATTAACCTCATTGCCATTAAAAGAAACAATTGTATCTCCTGGCTTTAAACCTGCAATAGAGGAAGGAGCTTCATTTTCTGGATTAACAGATGATACTCCTATAGTGTCAATTTCAAGAGTTGGCTGCTCAACTCCATAAAATGTAAAAATAGAAAACAGTATCAACCAAGCTAATAAAAAGTTTACGATGATACCTGAAGATGCAATATAAAGCTTTTTTGTCCAAGAAGCAGTATGAAACAATTCTTCGGATTCAAAACCTTCAACCTCTTCATTCTCATCCATACCGGGTATTTTTACATAGCCGCCAAGAAGAAGTGCTTTTAAACCATACTCTGTGTCATTCTTTTTGAAAGAAAATAATTTTGGACCAAATCCCACAAAAAATTCAGATACAGCAATTTTTGACCTTTTTGCAGAAATATAATGACCTAATTCATGTAATACTACAAAAAGTGTCAATAAAGCAATTGTTAGAAAAGCGTTCATACTTTAATTATTACACTTATTAAATTAAATCTAAAAACTGAATAAAAAGAACCAGTATTGGAAAGCTTAATATTTGGGAGTCTACCCTGTCTAAAACACCCCCATGTCCAGGAAGAAAATCACTAGAGTCTTTTATTTCCACAGATCTCTTTATTTTTGATTCAAATAGATCTCCTAAAACTCCAAAAAGTATGAATATCAAAGAAATAATTAAAATTTGAATAAAATCTAATTCAAAGAAATTATATAAAACTATACACATAGAAAAAGAACCTACTAATAAACCTATGAAAAATCCTTCCACAGTTTTATTTGGAGAGATACTTTCAGAAAGTTTTCTTTTACCAAATCTTCTACCAAATTCATAAGCAGCGATATCAGATAATGAGATTGAAATTAATGCTAAAAATGTAAATAAAGGTCCTAAGTTTTTCAAAACATAACCGATAGAAGCTATTCCAGTTCCAAACCATATTAAAAATAAAAATGAACTACCAAATTTTTCATAAATACCATAAGAAACAAAAGTACCAGTATAGATAATTACGCCTATTGGAAATATAAACATAGGAATATGAATATTATCTAAACCGTAAAAGTAAGCAATAACTAACGGTGCAATTGAGGAGTAAAGTAGTAATGGATATGGAATTATTATTCCATAGTCAAATATATCAAACCATTCTTTAGTAGAGACTAAAGCAACTAAAACTAATAATATAAATGCTGAAGTTTGATTAAGAAATAAAACAGCAACTAATAATAAGAGCCCTAAACCTGTGTAAATTCTTGGGTTGGAAGTAAATCTGCCTTCTTTTGTCTCGTTTTGAAAATCATTATTATTATTTAAGTTTTCCTCTTCAGGTAATTCTATATAACCAGGCCAAAATGTTCCGTCATTATCAGACTGTAAATATTTTTTAGACTTCAAGAAGTTCATTTTGCTTTATCGATAGCAACTCATCTATTTTGGTAACAAAATTATTTGTTAAATCTTGTACTTGAGTTTCTAGGCGTTTAATATCATCAGCAGAATGATCATCTTTCAATTTAGATATTTCATCTATACCAAAACGTCTATGTGTTCGAACTGACACTTTGGCTTCTTCAGATGATTTAGATGCAACTTTTCCTAGTTCTTTTCTTCTTTCTTCTGAAAGAGGAGGGATAGGAATTCTTATAACTTCTCCATCGTTTGTTGGATTTAATCCTATATCTGCATTCAATATTGCTTTTTCAATTTCCTCAAGTGAACTTTTATCAAATGGTTGTATTACTAGTAACTTTGGATCCGGAACAGATATGGTTGACAATTGTTGTAGCGGAGTTTTTGTACCATAATATTCAACTGATAACTTATCAACCAAAGCTGGATTAGCTCTTCCTGTCCTAATGGTTGAAAATTCATCTATAAGGTGATTAACTGTAGTGAGCATTTTGCTCTCCACATCTTTAATTAATTCTTCAGACATAAGTCTATTTTATTAAAGTTCCAATTGATTCACCAGTTAAAGCGTTATATATATTTCCTGGAATAGTGCCATCAAAAACACGTATTGGCATTTCGTTTTCTTCACATAAAGTAATAGCTGTCAAATCCATAACCTTAAGTTTGCTTGAGACGACTTCTTTGTATGATATTTCATCATATTTTTCTGCATTATTATTTTTTTCTGGATCTTCGTCAAATACACCATCTACTCTTGTAGATTTAAGCATTAAATTAGCGTCAATTTCTGCAGCTCTTAAAGAAGCAGCTGTATCAGTTGTAAAATAAGGATTTCCAGTTCCAGCAGCAAAAATAACTACTCTTCCTTTTTCAAGATGCCTTATAGCTCTTAATCTTATATATGGTTCAGCTACGGCAGTCATAGTAATTGCTGATTGAACTCTTGTTTGAATACCATTTTTGTCTAAAGCATCTTTCAGAGCAACAGCATTAATTACTGTTGCTAACATACCCATATAATCAGCATTTGCTTGAGCCATATTTTTTGCAGATTCTTGAACACCCCTAAAGAAGTTACCTCCTCCTACTACAACACCAACTTGAACTCCTTTTTGGCTTGCCTCAGTAATCTCTTCTGCGATTCTGTCAATAGTTTCGGGTTGTATACCAAAGTTACTATCAGGATCAGCAAATGATTCTCCAGATAATTTTAGAAGAACCCTACTCATCCGTTAAGCTCCTACTTCAAGTCTTGAGAATTTTTTAATGTATATTTTTTCTCCTAATCTACCAGAAAGTTCTTCAATCATAGTTCCAACCTGACCTTCATAGAATTCAGGATTACAGAATATTTGTTCATTCAAAACATAGTCTTTATAAAAAGATGATATCTTTCCTTCCACTATTTTTTCAATAACTTCTTTTGGTTTTCCTTCATTTTCAGATTGTTTTTGAATGATATCTTTTTCTTCATCAATTCTATTTGAAGGAACATCTTCGATATTTACAAATTCAGGTTTTAAAGCAGCAACATGCATTGCTATTTGCTTAGCTACATTTTTAAACTCATCTGATTTTGCAACAAAATCTGTTTCACAAGCTAATTCAACCAATACGCCAGATATTGCCCTATCTTGTTGATAATGAATATAATCACCAATCGTTCCTTGATTAGCATCCTTGTCTGCACGTTTTTTTGAGTCAGCCAACCCTTTCTCTCGAAGAAATTTTACTGCTTTATCAAAATCGCCATCACTTTCAGACAATGCCTTCTTTGCATCCATCATGCCAGCACCGGTCATATCTCTCAATTTTTTTACATCTGAAGCTGAAATAGCCATTACTCGTTTTCCTTATTTTCTACTTCTTCTCTTTTTCCAGAGCCTTTTAAGCATGCATCTGCAATTGATGATGTAATTAGTTCAATTGATCTTATTGCATCATCATTTCCTGGTATTAAAAAATCTACACCATCAGGATTTACATTTGAGTCAGCTAGTCCTATAACTGGTATACCAAGCTTTTTAGCTTCTGTTATAGCAGTTATTTCATTAGCTAAATCAACAACAAAAATAGCATCTGGAAGTTTATTAAGATTTACAATTCCACCAATTGATTTATTAAGCTTTTCAATTTCACGTTTAATTTTTAATCTTTCTGATTTGGTATAAGCATTAATCTCTCCTGACGATTCAAGTGAAATTAATTCTTTAAGATAAACAACTCTCTTAATAATTGTTTTGAAATTTGTTAGCATTCCTCCAAGCCATCTGAAATTAACATATGGCATACCAGCTCTAATTGCTTGATCTTCAATTACCTGTGTAGCTTGTGGTTTTGTCCCAACAAATAAAACCTTACCGCTATTAGCGACAAGTTTTTGCACGTATTCTTGAGCTTGCTCTATAGCATCATAAGTAATTCTTAAATCAAGAATATGAATACCACTTTTTGCACTATAAATATATTTGTCCATTTTGGGATTCCACCTTTGTGTTTGATGGCCAAAATGCACGCCTGCTTCGAGCAGGTCTTTCATCGATGTAGACATCTTTTTTCTCCTTTGGTTAATTCATCCCACATTCCTTGCCTAAGCGGTTTCCAAACTTTCGTTCACCAAGGAAACTTGTAAATGTGGTGTCTATTTTTATAAAATTCTAATACCAATGCAATATTATTCAACCCCTTGGATGAGATTGTTCATATTTTTTTTTCATCTGCTTTTTCGAAACATGTGTATATATTTGTGTTGTACTAGGGTCATTATGGCCGAGTAATTCTTGAACTATTCTTAAGTCTGCACCGCCGTCTAAAAGGTGTGTTGCAAAAGTGTGTCGTAAGCTATGAGGAAATGTTCCAGCTCTTAGTTTTACAATTCTTCTTATTTCTCTGTCACTTAGTTGTCCCCCTCTAATGCCGAGGAATAGATAAGATTTTGATTTTTCATTTACAAAAATATTTCTTGAATTTTCAATATATTTATTTACTGAATCATATGCTCTAGAAGTTATTGGAAGAACCCTCTCTTTATTTCCTTTACCTAATACTTTTATAGATTTATTTTTTTTAAAATTTTTAAGTTTGAGATTGCTGACCTCGCTCACCCTTAATCCTGAAGAGTACATAATTTCAAGGATCGCCTTATCTCTTAAGCCTTTGGCATCGCTTGTTGGTAAACCATCTAGCAATTCATTTATATAATTAGCTGTGAGTACATTTGGAAGTTTTTTTTCATTTTTTAAATTTTTTACAGACTTTAACGCAGAACTGTTTAAATAATTTTTTTCAATACACCAGTTTAAAAAAGTTTTTATTGATGTAATTTTTCTATTAATTGTTGATTTAGAATATTCCTTTTTAGAACAGATTTTTAAAAACTTCGCAAATTCTCCTAAAACAATTTCTTCTTTTAAATATTGTAAAATATCATTTTTGTATGACTTAACAGTGTTGGGGGAATAATTTTTTATTTTTGCAAGAGAATCTAAATACTGATTTAAAATCTCTACTTGATCGTTCTTGTTATTTAGATTCAAGTCTTTTCTCAAGCCTTCTCTGTAGTCCAGAAAGTATAAGTGTAATAATCAAATACATCACAGTAAGAACAAGGTAAGTTTCAGCAAATCTAAATGTACTTCCGGAATACAGTCTTCCTCTGTATGTAAGATCCTCTACGGCCAATACTGACAATAGAGATGAATCCTTCATCATTGAAATAAAGTCATTTCCAAGTGCTGGAAGCATATTGCGAAAAGCCTGAGGTAATACAATATGTCTCATAACTTGTCTATCAGATAGTCCTAAGGATGCACCACCCTCTCTCTGGCCTACTGGTACAGATTCTATACCAGCTCTAAATACTTCGGCTATATATGCACCATAAAATACAGAGAGAGCAATAATTGCTCTAACTAACATGGGTACATTTCCATTATTAATATTGAATAATTCAGCACCTCTCACAACAACCACAAAAGCAATTGTAAAAATAAGAATAAGAACTGGAACACCACGAATAAATTCAATGTATGTTCTAGAGATTGTGCTTGCAAATTTATTTTTAGATATCCTTCCAATGCCTGAAATTAAACCAAGAAATAATGCAACTACAAAGGATATCAGGGTTGATAAAAAAGTTATTGTGAGACCAGGAAGAATAAAATTAAAAGCTTTGTTGTATTCTGGTTCTGAATAAATCATGAATAGCATATAAGCTATTACGCCACTTAAAATTAGAATCCACCAATTGTCTGGTTTAAGAAGATTTTTTAATTTCATTTGTACCCATATTAAAGCAATAGGCACGGTTTTCCGTGCCTATTACAAATTTATATATTAAGTTGTTTCTTACTTATACTTCGCAATCCTCTGGTAGATATTCTGCAGGAATGTTTTCATCACATTCAGCGATATCATCATAAGTTACTGAAAAGTCAGGTGAGAAAAACTTAGCATTAATTTCAGCTAATTTTCCACTGTCTTTCATAGCTGCTAATCCTTGATTAACTACATCAACTAATGCGCTTCCATTAGGAAATGCAAAACCAAGTTGCTCTGAAGTTAGATCGCCACCAACCAATTTTACTTGGTCTTTATTAGCTCCCATGTATCCTAATCCAGCTGTTTCATCAATGATTGATGCATCTGCATCA
>Ga0209036_1000124_pt1 | contig 29877 bp, 31 predicted proteins | sample MarorgKNORR_S2LV_3_FD_188222 | JGI IMG/M metagenome (GOLD analysis project Ga0209036, IMG submission 188222) | Marine microbial communities from the Southern Atlantic Ocean, analyzing organic carbon cycling - DCM_A/KNORR_S2/LV (SPAdes) (version 2) | ecosystem: Environmental > Aquatic > Marine >... | reverse complement strand
TGGCAGATTGATTGGGCATACCCTTACACAAACCTCGCATGCAATGCATTTGTCAAACTCATAATGAATCCTTCCTCTGTAACGCTCAGATGGAATTAGCTTTTCGTAAGGATATTGAACCGTTACAGGTCTTCGACGCATGTGGTCGAATGTAACGCCAAGTCCATCAACTAAATATTTCGCTGCACTAACGGCTTCTTTAGTGTAGTCGGCAACTTTTTCAAGGAAACCAAGCATATTAAATTTGCTGCCGGCGGCCTCTAATTACAATACTCATTATACAGTTTTTTTCAATTAAATGTAGGTACTTTTACTTAAAAAAACTAGCTAGTGTGTTGCTTTTCTATTATCCGCCAAATGTCATCGGAAATGCCAATTTAAGTGAAGCAGTTACAAGTAAATTGACCAAAGAAATAGGTAAAAGAAACTTCCAGCCTAAATCAAGTAGTTGATCAATCCGAACTCTTGGAGTAGTCCATCTCAATAAGATTGCTAGAAAAACCAGTAAATAAGCCTTAAGGATTGTCATTACAATTCCAAGAGACGCAGCAATAATTTGAACTAATGGATTATCAATTGAAAGACCTATCAATGATGAAAACCAATCAATTGAGATTGGAAAACCCCATCCTCCCAAGTACAGAACAGAAACAAGTAAAGCAGATAAAACAAGATTGATGTATCCAGCTAAGTAAAACAGAGCAAATTTCATACCTGAATACTCAGTTTGATAACCAGCTACAAGCTCTTCTTCTGCCTCTGGTAAATCAAAAGGTAGTCTCTCGCATTCAGCTAATGCACAGATCCAAAAAATAATAAAACCTACAGGTTGTCGCCATATATTCCAGCTAAGTAAGCCGGCAGTATTTTGTTGCTCAACTATGTCAACAGTGCTCAATGAATTGCTCATCATAACTATGGCCAAAACTGCTAGCGCTAATGGAATTTCATAACTAATTGATTGAGCGGCAGCTCTCAGTCCACCTAGTAAAGAATATTTATTATTGGAAGAGTAGCCACTCATCAGTAAACCAATTGGTTGAATGCTACTTAGGGCAATCCACAAAAATATTCCTATACCTACATTACTAATTAACAGATTTTGACCAAAGGGAACAATTAGCCAAGATAGAATAACTGGCACTAAAACTAATATTGGACCAACTGTAAAAAGAACACTGTCAGCCCTTGCTGGAATAATGTCTTCTTTTACTAAGAGTTTCAAACCGTCTGCCATTGGCTGAAGAATACCAAGTGCACCTGCATATTCAGGCCCAATTCTTTGTTGAGCTGCTGCAGAAATTTTTCGTTCAAGCCAAACTGTTACTAATACACCAATGACAGCTGATACCAATACTAAAAGCATTGGAAGAGGGATCCATAAAAGGTGTGCTAATTCATGAGATAAACCAAGGTTTTGAACACCTTGGGTAAAACTCATTTCAAGGTCTATACCTGAATTCACTTCTTACATATGTTCTATTAACAAGGTTAGTGTAATTTTGAATTAATTTTAAATTCGAAAAAATAAATTTCAAATTATCTGCTTTCAAGAGGCTTCCAATTTCTCATTTTTGCTCCTTCATAAATTTGTGATGGTCTGAAAATTCTATTTGCTCCAAGTTGTTCTCTCCAGTGAGCCAACCAACCAGCAACTCTGGAAATAGCAAAAACTGGTGTAAATAAATCTCGAGGAATACCGAGCTTTCGATAAACAAGTCCGGAATAAAAGTCAACATTTGGGAATATACCTTTTGGCCCCAGCTTGGAAATAGCCTCTTCTTCAAGTGCTTTGGCTACTTCATACATTTCATCTTTACCAAATTCCGAGAAAAGTTCCTCTGCGAAGGCTTGTAAAATTGTTGCTCTAGGGTCTTTGACACGATACTCCCTGTGTCCAAAGCCCATGATTTTCCTTTTTTTTGCAATTGCATCATTGAGAAATGAAGAGGCTTCATCAGGTCTTCCAATTTCTTCTAGCATTGCTATCACATCTTCATTGGCCCCTCCATGAAGAGGACCGGCTAATGTACCAACGGCAGAAGCGACGACGGCATAAGGATCAGTCAATGTGCTTGCAGTTACTCTTGCGCTAAACGTACTTGCATTGAGACTGTGCTCGGCATGAAGAATTAAACATCTGTCGAAAACTCTTGCTGCAAGAGGATTTGGCTCCCTCTCGGTGAGCATATAAAGGAAATTGGAAGAGTAAGGTAAATCATCTTGAGGTTGAATTGGATCGTCTCCTTTTCTTATTTGCTCGAAAGCAGCAACCATAGTTGGAATTTTTGCAATCAACCTCACTACTGCGTCGTAGATATATTTTGGATCATCAATTGCTCTTCGAGAATAAAAGAGGCCCAAAGATGCAGCACTTGCTTGAAGAGCATCCATAGGATGCCCAGACTCTGGAAAACACTTGAGCATATCTCTAATTCTAAAGCTCACTCGTCTATGCATTTGAACGTCCTTTTCAAATTTCTCAAGCTCATTTTCAGTGGGAAGTTCTCCCCAGATCAGGAGAAATGCAGTTTCTAAAAAACTACTTTTTTGGGCTAGCTCAGATATTGGATAACCTCTGTAGCTAAGCCTTCCTTCTGTTCCATTTATTTCGCATATCCCTGAGTTGGTTACTGGAACCCCTTCCAAGCCTGGCTTTAGAACCAAATTAGTTGTCTTTTTTTCGTTATCTATGGCTTTAGCTCCTGCAAAACAATTTTCTGTTCAATTGAAAAATTTTCAACTTGAACTTTATTTTATAGAATTAAACTATATTTTTAATATAGCACTTTAAACTTTTTATCAACTTGTTTTTAAGTTGATTTTAACTTTAATGAAGTCTGGATAATTAATTGTAGGTACTGCAATGGCTATATCAATATCCTGAGGAGGATTTAGTGTGTTTCCTAACATAGTTTTCAATAAGATATATGGATAGAAACTATTTAAAATTGCTTTAGTTTTTTCTTTCCCTAAATGAATTTTCAGGACATCATCAAAATCATTAAATTCATTTGTATTCTGTTCATTATCTGAATAATTTTTTAGGTAGTTTGTATTATCAAAATTTGATATAGAAGATAAATTTTGACTCCAAATGTAAGTCTTGTCATCTTCTTCGACAATTGCCTCAATGTTATCTTTTAGCTCATATGTATTATTTTCATTTGTACTTATTTTTGACCAAATCTCTAGCTTTCTGCTTTTAAAATCTAGATTTGAATTCAAAAAATTCTCTTTTTTTAGAATATCATCTATCTCTGTCTTTTTCGTATCAGATTTCCTAGTTAAAATCAACCAGTCTTTATCATTTATCCAAATCAAATTTCCTTGAGAGTTTTCAAGAATTATTTTTAAGAGCTCAGAATAATCTGAGGTTGTTGATTCTTTGATAATAGAGGCTATTAGCTTTTGATATGGATGGACAGAATCTTTCTGGAAATACTGCTTGGGATTGTCAACTAATATATAATTCTCAGGCAATTCAGATTCCTTTTTTATATCAATTAAATTAGAATTAATATCTTTAACTGGCATTTTAGTTTTAACATTGTAAGCTAATATTCCTTCTAAGTTTAATTTATTTTTATCTACATTTACAGAAGATAGTAAATTATCTACCTTATTTATATTCAATAAATCTTCTTCTTGACCAATAAGATTTAAAATCTTTTTTGGAGACATTTCTAATAATAATAATCCGTCTTTAAGATTATCCTTTAATTGAATATTCTTATACATTTTTTTTGTATTTATTATGTTGCTGTCTAATTCTTCTATTGAAGATTGTATGATATTAGGATTGGATGATATTAAAAGATTATCTTCATCATTTGCAAAGTAGATTGAGTTATTTGAATTAATTTGTTTTGAAATTATTTCTGTTTTTGAGGTGCTAATTTTATTGCCTTGATTAGTACTCTCATCAACAACTTTTGATCCTAAAATAGATTCTAATTCTTGTTTAATATTTACATCTTCTTTTATTGCTAAGACCATCAACCAATCATTTATAGTTTTTTTGTTTGAATCAAATACTGCAAAGCTCCCATAATCTCCTACCCATTTTGAGATGTCTTTTGCAAAATTAAAGCCAATTAATTGAAAAGAGGAATCTCTAATAAAACTTACTTTTTTGTTTATGGCGTGTTTACTAACTTTATCTTGATAATTTTCGATGTACTTTGGAAGTAAGCCTGGATTCAGTTTCCAGTGGAATACGAGATCAGTATTCTTTGGTATATATTTTGAGGAAACCGGAGCATTGAATGATTCTTCATTGAACTTAGGGATTTGCGTAAGATGCTTATTGCGCCAGATAAATATCCCAGTCAAAATTGATAAAATTACTATTGCAGATATTAAAAAATAAGATTGAAGTGATTTCATTTGTCATTATTTGAGCGTTTGTATCCTTTTTGAGCTTTGATAATAGAAAGTTTAATCTTTACTTAGAATCACAAATATGAACCAGAATATTCCTTTAAATATATCTCCAAAAGAGTTAAATAAAATCTTAGAAGATGATTCTTCTGAAAAACCATTTATTGTAGATGTGAGGGAGGATAATGAAATTGCTATTGCCTCATTTTCATTCTCAGTATTACATCTACCTTTGAGCAAGGCTGCAAACTGGTCAGACAAAATAGGTGAACTGTTGCCGAAGGATCAGCCTGTTGTCGTTATTTGCCATGCGGGTGTGAGAAGTCTGAATTTTGGTATTTGGCTTCTAGAACAAGGAATAGCTAAAAGTGTTTGGAATCTTGTCGGAGGAATAGATGCTTGGAGCACAGATGTTGATCAATCTGTTCCAAGGTATTAATAAGCTGTTATTTTATATTTCTGATCCTAGTTTTTCAGCAACTGTATTCACGTCTTTATCCCCTCTGCCAGAGCAGTTAATGACAATTTCAGAATTATGATTGAGAGTTGGGCAAAGTTTTTCTAGATAGGCAAATGCATGAGCAGTCTCTAGAGCAGGAATAATACCTTCCAATTTACTAACTAATTGCAGCGCTTCTATGGCTTCAGTGTCAGTAACAGCAGCATATTCAGCACGTCCAATTTCTTTTAAGTAACTATGCTCCGGCCCAACCCCTGGATAATCAAGACCTGCGCTAATGGAATGCGCCTCCTCAACTTGCCCATCTTTATCTTGTAGTAAGAGACTCATTGCTCCGTGGAGAACTCCTATTCTTCCTTCAGTAATTGTCGCTGCATGGCGACCTGTTTCGACTCCATCTCCCGCAGCTTCAACTCCAATCATTCTCACACTTTTGTCTTCAACAAAAGAATGGAAAAGACCCATCGCATTCGATCCCCCACCAACACAAGCCAGAAGAACATCGGGAGACCGCCCAAAAGCTTGTTTACATTGTTGCTTTGTTTCTTCTCCAATAACTGCGTGAAAATCTCTGACCAACATTGGATATGGATGTGGGCCTGCAACTGAACCGAGAATATAATGAGTCGTTTCAACATTAGTAACCCAATCCCGAATAGCTTCGCTGGTTGCATCTTTGAGTGTTGCTGTTCCACTTGTTACTGGCCTCACTGAGGCTCCAAGCAATTGCATTCGGAATACGTTTAAGGCTTGTCTTCTCATATCTTCTTTGCCCATATAGATAATGCACTCCAATCCAAAACGAGCGCAGACTGTCGCAGTTGCAACTCCATGCTGACCAGCTCCAGTTTCAGCAATAATTCTTTTTTTTCCCATCCGAATCGCAAGAAGAGCTTGCCCAAGTGCATTATTTATTTTGTGTGCGCCTGTGTGATTTAAATCTTCTCTTTTAAGCCAAATCCTTGGACCTTTTAATGTATTTTTTCTGTAATGTTCAGTTAGTCTTGTGGCTTCATAAAGAGGAGTTGATCTTCCTACGTATGTTTTTAGTAAATGATTTAGTTCTGAATTGAATGAAGAATCTTTCCATGCTTCTTTAGCAGCTTGCTCTAATTCAATAAGAGCAGGTATTAAAGTTTCAGGAACATATTGCCCCCCATACTTACCAAATCGACCAAGAGCATTTGGCCTTGTTAAAGGAGATAAATCCGAATCTTTAAATTGTGTTGGGAGTGTACCTGTCACCTTAGATTAAGAAAATAATTACCAGCCAAAAAGCAAAAAATGTCCAAAGGTGGCTGGAGTGAGTTTAATGACCCTCTTAAGACAATAGGGAGTAACACTCAAAATAGTGTTACTCCTAAAGGAAAGCGACAAGTTCGTTTAGAAAGAACTCGATCTGGAAAAAAAGGAAAACTTGTTACTGTCATCAAAGGACTTGAATTAGAGCAAGTAGAGGCAAAAAAAATTCTTAAGAATTTAAAAATAGCTTGCGGAACAGGTGGGGCTGTTAAAGGTGATTTTTTAGAGTTACAAGGAGATCAAATATCAAAAGCTCAGAATTTTCTTTTAAAGGAGGGTTTTAGGCCAAAACAAAGTGGAGGTTAACAATAAACTGTGTCGATCAACATGGAGAATAGTAAACAATTAGTCTGCATTCATGGAACAAAACTCTAAAAGTCCTCTATCAAAAGCCACCAATATAGTTTGGCACCAATCTTCAGTTGATAGAGAAGCTAGATCTCAGCAAAGAGGACATCGCAGCGCAATACTTTGGTTTACAGGTCTATCTGGTTCTGGAAAAAGCACACTAGCCAATGCAGTAAATGTAGCTCTACACAAAGATGGTTATTCAACTTATGTTTTAGATGGTGACAACATCAGACATGGTTTATGCAAAGACTTGGGATTTTCTGATCTTGATAGGGAAGAAAATATCAGAAGAATTGGCGAAGTCTCTAAACTATTTCTTGACGCTGGAATCATTGTTTTAACTGCATTCGTATCTCCATTTAGAGTCGATCGCGATAATGCAAGATCTTTAGTTGGAGAGAATGATTTTATAGAAATATATTGTTCAGCTGATCTAGGGGTTTGTGAAACAAGAGATACAAAAGGGCTTTATGCCAAGGCAAGAAACGGAGACATCAAAGATTTTACTGGAATCTCAAGTCCTTATGAAGAACCTCAGTCTCCAGAATTGAAAATTGATACTGGAAATCTAGAGATTGATCAATGTGTAGATATAGTTACTAATTTGCTTGTTGAAAGAAAGATTATTTCAAAAATTTCTAAGTAAATTAGTAAGTTAATGGAAAATTAATTACATTTTTTCTAGATAAGTTATAGCTCCAATCTCTTTAAGTGTGTGATCTTTTTTAACGACAAGGTCGTGCAGCTCACATCTGTAGGCGTTTAATTTATTTTTTAATTCAGTATTGTTGATGGCTAAAATTTGAGTAGCCAAAAGGCCAGCATTTAGGCCCCCTTCTATGGCAACTGTTGCTACGGGGATGCCTGAGGGCATTTGCAAGATTGAATACATTGAATCTATCCCTGAAAGTGCCTTGCTCTTGACGGGAACGCCTATGACAGGAAGGGTTGTAAGAGATGCGATCATTCCTGGTAGATGAGCAGCCCCGCCAGCCCCAGCAATTATCACTCCAAAACCATTTGATTCTGCCATTTGAGCAAAATCCATCATTTCTTTTGGAGTCCTATGAGCAGACAGAATCCTTACTTCATTAGATATGCCAAATTGATCTAGAATTGCCACCGCAGGCTTAAGAGTTTTAAGATCTGAATCACTACCCATTACTACAGCTACTTGCTTAAATGTATTAGCTTCAGTTAAAGACAATTGTCAATTCTATAAATCTCATTTTTATAATGCCAATTATTTAAGAATTCTGCATTAATTATTTTTAGTTTTTAAGAAATGAGAAAAATCACAAATATAAGAGTACCTCAACCAGAGAAAAGCGAAGATGAAAAGAATTTATTTTCACTAGTTTTAGATGAACATGGAATTATTCTTTCTATTGATAAAACTTGCAAGAGGGAATCAAGTTATGACGAAGATTGGCATGGAGATTGGCTAAGTCCTAGAGCCATTGATCTTCAAATGAATGGAGGTTTAGGGATCTCATTTACAGATTTAAATTTTAATAAAATACCTAAATTATTAACATTGCTTGATCAACTTTGGCTAGATGGAGTTGAAGGAATTTGTCCAACTTTTGTTAGTTGTTCTCTAGATCAATTTCAATTAGGAATGGAGGTCTTAAAGGAAACGAAAAAATATACTTCAACAAATCGATGTCGACTACTTGGCGCCCATATGGAAGGACCTTTTTTATGTGAGACATATTCTGGAGCACATGACACAGGAAGTATTTGTAGACCTAGTATTTCTGCCTTAAATGAGAGAATAAAGGGATTTGAGGACGACATAGCACTAATGACATTGGCTCCAGAATTAAAAGGTTCTTTGGATGTAATTTCTCGTCTAAGAGAATTAAATATCGTTGTCTCACTGGGACATTCTTCAGCTGATTTTGATTCAGCCATAAAAGCTTTTAATAATGGTGTGAGCATGATTACGCATACTTTTAATGCAATGAAAGGTTTACATCATCGAGCTATTGGACCTATAGGAGCGGCTGCAAGAAGAGACGATATTTTCCTAGGATTGATAGGTGATGGTGTTCATGTTCATTCAGATATGATTAGGCTTTTAAAGATACTTGCACCAAAGCAAATTGTTTTAGTTAGCGATGCAATATCAGCTTATGGTTTAGGAGATGGATCGTTTAATTGGGATAAACGCTTGATAACAGTAGAAAATGGTTTATGCAGACTTCCAAATGAAACAATTGCAGGATCCACTTTGCCTTTACTAGACGCATGCAAAAAAATAGCAAATTGGATTAATGATCCCTCTGCTGCTATTTGGATGGCAACACTTGCTCCACGTATGGTATTAAGTCAGAACAAAATGACTGCAAAATCTTTTTTTATTGGAAAGAATATTAAGTCTTTACTTAGATGGAAAATGAATTCTTGTAATCATCAGTTGTCTTGGCAGTTGGCTGCGTAAGATTGGTAAGAGGTAATTATCTGATTAAATGACAACGCAAATTGAGAAAAATGAAAAGGCGGAAGTCACTGAATATTTTAATGGGACTGGGTTTGATAGATGGAATCGAATATATAGCGAAAGTGATGATGTAAATAAAGTGCAAAAAAATATAAGGATAGGTCACCAAAAGACAGTTGATGATGTCATTAGTTGGTTGAAAGAGTATGACAATATCAAGGATAAAAGTTTTTGTGATGCTGGCTGTGGTGTTGGTAGTTTAAGTATTCCATTGGCAAAATTGGGTGCTAAATCAATTCATTTAAGTGATATTTCTGAAGCCATGATAAACGAGACAAAAAGTAGGGCAAAGGAAGAAGGTTTGGACTTCAATAAGCTGAATTTTCGAACATCTGATTTAGAAAATTTAAAAGGTTCATTTAATACAGTTGTTTGCTTAGATGTTTTCATTCACTACCCTCAACAGGAGGCTGAGGCAATGGTGAAACATCTATGTGAATTATCTGATGAGAGATTAATTGTTAGCTTTGCACCATATACTCCTTTACTAGCCCTTTTGAAAGGTATTGGTCAGCTATTCCCTGGACCAAGTAAAACTACTAGGGCATATACATTAAGGGAGTCCGGAATTATCGAAGCTGCAAAGCAATCTGGCTTTAAAGTTGTCAAAAGCAAGTTGAATCAAGCTCCTTTTTATTTTTCGAAATTAATAGAATTTGTGAAATCCTAGAGAACTAAAATTTTAATTTTTCAAAACATATTTAGGTAACTAAATGATTTTCAAGTGCATATCTAACTAGTTCTGTTCTACTGGAAGTACCGGTTTTAATAAATAATCGACTCACATATTTCTCTACATTGCGGATAGAAGTCTCAAGTTGTCTTGCAATTTCTTTGTTCATTAAACCTTCCGCTACTAGTTGCAAAACGCTTGCCTCTCTTGGGGTGAAATTAGGAATCGAATCATCTTTGCGTGAGTGGTTTTTATCCCCATGGCTAAGCATTGATTTTATTTCTGTAATCTGTTTTGCCATTTGGCCAACATCAGCATTAGCAAATCTGGCTGCTTCAGTTAATAGTCGCTCTTGCCGCTGAACTACATTCTTAACTCTTGCAACTAGCTCATCTGGATCAAATGGTTTTGGCATGTAATCGTCTACACCCGCTTGATAACCCTGAGTCCTATCAGCAGTCATACCTTTAGCAGTAAGGAAAATGACAGGTGTACCTCCAAGTCTTTCATCTTCTCTAATTTTTTTTAAAAGCCCATAACCATCACATCTAGGCATCATGACGTCACTGATAATTACATCAGGGATCATTTTTTGAGCTTTTTCCCATCCCTCTTCTCCATCGACAGCGGTTGTAACTTGAAATCCTTCATCTTCAAGATAGGCCTGAACAGCAGTTCTTAAACCGGGCTCGTCATCGACAAGTAATATCCTTGGAGTTTGAGAAACTTCTTGTGTTGATGGATTGGGGTCACTCATAAAATTGGACTTCTAGAGCTTTCAGGAGGATATTAACCTTTATTCCTCTCTTATTATTTAGATTAACGAATGAATCAATGGATAATAATCACCTAATTTTTGATTTTCAGTCTTCAACACCATGTTGTACGAAGGTTGTTGAGGAGATGGCTCCTTATTGGAATGAGTTGTGGGGTAATCCCTCTAATACTAATAATCGATCCGGTGTTTTTGCTTCAGCTGCAGTTGAAGTATCTCGTGAAAAAATAGCTTCATATTTGAATATCAATCCGAAAAGATTAATTTTCACGAGTGGGGCAACAGAAGCGAATAATTTGGGTTTAGTTGGACATGCAAGAGCTAAAGCACAACTGATTGGAAAACCTGGACACATAATTACCGTTTCAACTGAACATCATGCAGTCCTTGATCCGCTTAGGCAGCTTCAAAAAGAAGGGTTTCGCTTGACAGAATTGCAACCGAATAAAGAGGGTTTAATCAATATTGAACAACTTTCTGAAGCTTTTGAAAAAGATACTTTTCTGGTTAGCGTCATGGCTGCAAATAATGAGATAGGGGTTTTGCAACCTATTGGTGACATTGGGTCTTTTTGTAAGAGAAAGGGAATCGCTTTTCATTCTGATGCCGCTCAAGCCTTTGGATACTTAGATTTAGACCCCGATAAATTTCGCATTGATTTGATGAGTTTGAGTGCTCACAAAATCTATGGACCTAAAGGTATTGGGGCTTTGGTGATTAGGGAAGGATTCCCTCTTGAACCCTCTCAATATGGAGGAGGTCAGGAGCTTGGATTAAGATCTGGCACGCTCCCTGTCCCGTTAATTGTTGGCTTTGCAAAGGCAGTCGAAATAACAAAAAATGATCAGGATGAGAGGAACAAGAGACTTTTGTTTTTTAGAAACTTATTGTTGAGTGGATTAAAAAAGAATATTTCTGGATTGATAGTTAATGGATCTATTGATCAAAGATTGCCTCATAATCTCAATATCACTTTCCCTGGCGTGAAGGGAAGTCAATTGCATGGTCAATTAAGAAGGTTTATTTTTTGTACTAGTGGTTCAGCTTGTAGTAATGGTGAAGCTTCTCATGTTCTGCAGGAGATAGGGCTCAGCAAAAAAGATGCTGAGGCGTCAATAAGGATGAGTATTGGGAGAAATACTACGGAGAAAGATATCAATAAGGCTATTAATATTATTACGAATATAGTGATTAATCTTAGACAATAATTTAAGCCTAAGTTAAGAATTTCTTTGCAGAAATTCTTAACTTTGCACTTTTACTTCTTGGATTTAATTCTATCTCTTCTGGGCTTGCTCTGATAGGCTTTTTAGATAGTACTTTCAATCTATTGTCTGTCTTAAAGCTCGATTTTACTCTTCTATCTTCTAGTGAATGAAAACTCATTACCATAAATAATCCATTCTCTAACAACCAGTTTGGAGCTTTTAAAAGTAAACTTTCGAGAGAGCCTAATTCATTATTCACAGCTATTCTTAAAGCCTGAAAAGTTCTTGTTGAGGGATGAATTCGACCATATCTTTGCTTGGGGGGGAAGCAGCCTGCAATTGCATAAGAAAGGTCTTGAGTTCCAGAGTATGGTCCATTTTCAGCTAGATCATTTTTTATTTTTCTTGCAATACGCCTAGATCGTTTTTCTTCGCCTAATTCATATATTAAATCAGCTAGATTTTGCTCAGAGAGAGTTTCAATAAGTTCGGCTGCACTTGAACCCTCTTTGGGATTCATACGCATATCTATTGGACCATTTAAACGAAAGCTAAAACCTCGTGAAGGCTCATCTAGTTGATGACTACTAACACCAAGATCCGCTAAGACGCAAATGGCTTGTTCATCAAGTGAAAAGTCTGCGAAGTTCGTAGAGATTATTTTTATTCTTGTCCCGAATTTTATTAATTTTTTTGATGCTGCTTCTCTTGCCATTGGGTCTTGATCAAGCCCAATAATTTTGATTCCTGGGAAATTTTCTAGTATTTGAGCTGAATGACCCCCTCCTCCAATTGTGGCGTCAATAATTAATCCTTGTTTTGTCAATTCACTTGGCAATTCCTTTAGTGATTGAATTATTTCTTTCCCCATTACAGGGACATGATTAAAGTTAGAACTTGAACTAATTGGCCCTTCTTTCATAAGTTTTCACTAGTATTTAGACATTGCTTTGTTTTGGCCCAATGGCGCAGCTTGAAACGCGTACGGAGCCAATGGTGGTCAACTTTGGGCCACATCATCCATCAATGCATGGGGTGTTGCGATTGGTCGTAACCCTTGATGGAGAGGATGTTGTTGATTGTGAACCAGTTATTGGTTACTTGCATCGAGGGATGGAGAAAATTGCTGAGAATAGAACAAACGTCATGTTTGTTCCATACGTAAGCCGTATGGATTATGCGGCTGGTATGTTTTATGAAGCCATTGTTGTTAATGCCCCTGAGCGTTTAGCAAATATAAAGGTACCCAAGAGAGCAAGTTATATCAGAGCGATAATGCTTGAGTTGAATAGGATCGCTAACCATTTACTATGGTTAGGCCCATTTTTGGCTGATGTAGGAGCGCAAACTCCTTTCTTCTATATTTTTAGAGAAAGAGAGATGATTTACGATTTATGGGAGGCTGCAACTGGTCAAAGATTGATTAATAATAATTATTTCCGTATTGGAGGCGTTGCATGTGATTTACCTTGGGGCTGGTTAGAAAAATGCAAAGATTTTTGTGACTGGTTTGGTCCCAAAATTGATGAGTATGAAAAATTGATAACCAATAACCCTATTTTTCGAAGACGTATAGAAGGTTTAGGAGTTATAGGAAAAGAACAAGCGATTAACTGGAGCCTTTCTGGCCCAATGCTTCGGGCAGCGGGTGTTCCATGGGATTTGAGAAAAGTAGATCACTATGAATGTTATGACGATTTTGAATGGGATATTGCATGGGAGAAAGAGGGAGATTGTTATGCAAGATATAGAGTTCGTATTGAAGAAATGAGACAGTCATTGAAAATATTACGACAAGCTTGTGAGATGATTCCTGGGGGGCCAACAGAAAATCTTGAGGCACAAAGAACAGTTGAGGGAAAAAAAGGTGATTTGTCGGGGTTTGATTATCAATATGTAGCCAAGAAAGTGGCACCTACTTTTAAGATCCCTAATGGTGAATTATATACACGTCTTGAGTCTGGCAAAGGTGAAATAGGGGTATTTATTCAAGGTAATAATGATGTAACTCCTTGGCGGTTTAAAATTAGAGCAGCTGATTCTAATAATTTGCAGATACTTCCTCACATACTTAAGGGAGCTAAGGTTGCTGACATAATGGCTATATTAGGTTCGATCGATGTGATTATGGGTTCTGTTGATAGATAGGTCTTTTGGAAAAGCGTAATCCTAGAGAATGGTTATGTTTGAATCGAACAGTTCGTTTTGGTGAGACAGATGCTGCTGGTGTGGTGCATTTCGTTGAATTGTTCAGATGGTGTCATGAAACTTGGGAAGAAAGCTTAGAAAAATTTGGAATAGTTTTACAAGAAATTTTCCCTTCAACCCAAATCAATACAAGCCAACTGGATGTAGCTTTACCAGTTGTTCATTGTGAAGCAAATTACTTTCAACCACTTTATGTGGGAGATACTATCAATATCGAACTGTATCCAGAGAAGATAAATGAGTCTTCATTTGTACTTCTATTTAAATTTAAAAAGAATGGTGAGCAAATCGGTACGACAAATATAAAACATGTATCAATAAATCCGATTACAAGAGAAAAATGTGCATTATCTAAGCAAATAAATTTGTGGCTTCATGAATCTGGCTTGAATTTTTAGCTGATAGGACTATTCAAGGCTACCCAATCTTGCCATTTTTTTACTTCCCATTTTTTATTGATATTTCGTGAAAGTTTTGGACAATCGTACCATTTTAGTGGTTTTTTGGATGGTTGCCAGTCCTTAATGAGATCGGTTAGAAGTTTGATAATTGGATATCTATGAATTCCTTTTTCTTTGAATTTAGTTAAGACAATTAAACGTTGTCCCCACTTCTTGTCACTAACTCCTAGTACAAAAATGTCTTTAATTGGGATTTGATGTTTTGAGATTATTTTCATTAATTCCATTTCGATATCTTCTGGGAAAATTGTTTCACCACCTGAATTTATAGCTGAATCTCTTCTACCTAGGATTTGAATTGCTGTTCTATTGTCGAGAGTGATGTATTGCGCTAAATCGCCTGCTTCCCACCATCCATTTGAGTCTGCAATTGATTCGAATTTATCATTCTTCCATTTTGAAGTTGCAATCCTACTAGTTTTAATCTTAAGTGAATTTCTTTTGTTGATTTCTATCTCCACATCTTCGAGAGGAAACCCAACACTATTACTTCCTTTTAAAAAATCTTGGGGACTCAGGCAAGTCACCATTGCTACTGTTTCGGTGCTCCCATAACAAGGAGCTAATTTAATAGACTTTCTTCGCGCTTTGTCAGCAAGATCTGTCGGAAGCATGGATCCTCCAACCCAGATTATAGCTAGAGATTGAAGCCATTCTAAACCATCAGGATCATCAATTAAAGATAATAATTGAGTTGGAACTAGGGATGTAATTAATGGACGTCTATGTTTATTAGTTAATGCTTCACTAAATTGCTTAAGTTGAAGTGGTTTATGCATTATAGAATTTGAAATCCAGTAATACCCAGATCCCCAAGTCTGATGTCTCCACCAAGGCATGAAACCACTTATATGATGCAAAGGTAGTGAATTGAGAATGATGCATTCATTTGGCTTAAGGCCATGATTCTTTAACCACTTTCCGGTTGATAAAGCCGAATTAGTGAGATTTTTAAGTGATTGGAAACAAAGATTTGGCCCTCCAAGGCTGCCCCCGCTTGAAATGATTATTCCTTCTCCTTCAGGTAAGGTTGACGATGTGGGGATTTTCGTTTGATCTTTTGGAGGCGCTAGATATACCCAGTTATGCTTTTCAAAATTCTTTAAAATTTCTTTTGAACAGTCCAGGTTTTTTTCAGGAATACATTCTACAACTGCAATTTTGGTCATACGGCTTCCCAGACTAATTTCGGATTGTTGTTGAAGAGTGGGCCTTTTGGGCACCATCCAGGTGCAAGTCCAGGTGCACAAGGATTTCCCCCTTTGACTTGTCTGGCAGCGAGGTGATTAACCCACCTTCTCCCAATACCAGTTTCAAAAGCTGTGCTTATGACTGTTTGACTATCTTCTTGTTCTATTTCTTTTAACAGTAATCTCGGATCACCATCTAATGCAGGGCGACGTATTTGCCAACTTTTCCATGTTTTTCGTAAATATGGAAATTCAACCAAAGATTCATCTAGTGCGATTGGAATTTGAGTGGCCAATGAAAATAAACCTTCAATATCTTTTGATGGGAGTGGCTGTTCAATCCATTCCAAACGAGGTTCGTTTTTGAGTTCGTTACTCCATTCTTGTGCTTTTTGGCGACTCCAACCTCCATTTGGATCAATTCTAAGTTTAAAATTATTTGGTAAAATGTCTAAGATTTTTTGTAATGTTTTTTCTTCCTTAAAGTTATTTTCTAGGTGAGATACTTTCCATTTTATTGTACAAGAACTTTTCTTCTCATTTGATTCATCTACATATTTACGTATTGACTCTAATGGATCAATATCTGTAGGTAAAAGATAAGCTGATTTTGCGACGTCAAAACCTTCAAGATTTAACTTCCTTTGAGTGAGACTTTCTAAATCGGCTAAGCAGGACCCTAATCCGAAAGCAAGTGCGCCTGGCAATTCAAATAAATAATTTTCTATTGAATCTTTTGTAGTTTGTTTCCCAATAAAATCAAGACTTTCGATACTTTTTTCTAATTCCTTTTTCTCAATAGGTGAAACTTCCCCCCATCCGTAATTTCCATTTGAGTCTTTTATTTGCAACAATAAACCTACCTTGTTATGAATAATTCCTTGCGAGGTTATTAACTTTCTTGTTAGTTGAAATGAAAATGGCTTGATATTAATTATTAATTTCATGATTCAATAAAATCAAAAATTAATTATAAAAAAATGAGGATATAGCAAAACCTATACTCAAGCATAAACCATTAATTGTCTGAAAGCGTAAAGCTAAAAACTTACTGTTTTTAATACGCTCAGGTTGGTTGTGATGTCTTTTAATTAATTTAATAAGATCTAATCCTGAAGGAAGGCTAATTAAACATATAAGAGTCGTTATTGGCCATATTCCAAGTAGTACAGGTAGTAATTCTAATAAAAATATTAGACCAACGAACCACGGTAAAAATTCTGCCGCTCGATGAGTGCCTAAAATAACTAAGGGTGATTTTTTACCGACAGCAGCATCTTGATTGATTTGATGAAAATGCGAACAGAATAGAACTAAAGTGGTCGCCATGGCGGGACCTGCTCCAACAATTAGTGCAGTTCCCCAGGGGATGGTATCAAAATTAGATTTTGGAGAAATAACAATTAGTGCTGCAGCTGTCGCAAGTGGTCCAAATGCAATCCAGCAAAGGGGTTCTCCCAGCCCCTTATACCCCAGTCTAAATGGTGGCCCTTGATATAAATATCCAAGGAAACAACAAATTATGACTAAAAAAAGTACTGTTATTTTACTTTTTAGAGCGAGGATAAATATTATAAATAAACCTAATAAAAGAGAAAAATATGCAACTCGACTTACAGTGGTTTTACTACCAGTTAAAGCTACTACCGAGTGGAATTTGTATTTGTCAACACCAGTTTCATCGTCAAAAAGATCATTGGTAAGGTTTTCCCAAAGCAAGATCAAGATTGAGGCAATTAGAAAACCGATGAATTGTCCCAGCCGAATATTGCCGCTATTTCCTAGCTCCCATCCTGCAGATACAATTACGGGCATTATTGCGACTGAATACAGTGGCCACTTAATTGCAGCTTGCCAAAGATGTTTTCTTTCAGTTGTAGAAGACTTCACTGATAAACTAATCCTTCCTGTTTGTTTCTTGGTGTATCCCTTAAGACTAGGCAGCAGTTCATGCATTGGTTTATTTATTTATAAAGGGTCTAATTGGTTATGAATTTAGAACCCGTCTTTAGTGAGCTTTTAGTTAGTTCTCTTCAGAAATGGAGTGTAAGAAAAGTTGATGAATGTATCTTGAGCATTTCTGTTCCTGTAAGTCAAACAGATCCTTTAACGACATTACCTTTAATTGCTGAAAAACATCAGTTTAGATTTCTTTGGGATCTCTCTCCCGGATTGTGCCTTTCTGCCGGAGGTCATTGTCAATCTTTGGATTTATCTGGACCAAAGAGGTTTGAAAATGCACAAAGATTTAGTGATGAGATTTTTACTCGATTAATAGAAATTTCTCCAAGTCCAGCATTTTCAGCCTCAAGGATTTTATTTTCATTTTCTTTCTTTGATCAAATTAAAAGTAATGAAAAATCAATAGATGATAAATTTTCCCTACAGGCTGTTTTGCCTACGTGGCAATTAACCGCAAAAGATGGATTAACATGGTTACGTTTAAATTCAGTTGCCCAAAATCCTTCAGATGTTCGTGAAGCTATAGAAAGATTATGGTCAATTCGAGAAAAGATAAATAAATCACCAGTCCGAATTGTCAATGATGAAAAAGAAAATTTCTTAGTCGATAATTTCTCAGATGATTGGAAATCGCAATATCGAGATGCGTTGGCTAAAGGGATCGAATTAATAAATGCAGGTGATTTGGATAAACTTGTATTGGCTACGAGACAACATCTCTCCCTAAGAAAACCATTAGATCCACTGCATTTACTTGCTCGTTTAAGAGTTCAGCAAACTAATAGTTGTCGATTCCTATGGCAAAAAAATCATGATGAGTCATTTTTTGGTGCATCGCCTGAGAGATTGATAAGTCTCAATCAAAATCAGTTATTAATCGATGCTTTAGCTGGTACTGCAAAAAAAGGTGATGATGGGAGAGAATTGCTTGCTTCCTCTAAAGATTTAAGAGAACACCATTTTGTAGTTAATTCTATTGTCGAACAACTTTTAAAAAGAGGTATTAAAGCAAGTTATCCATCTCAACCAAAATTAATGACTCAAGACCATTTAATTCATTTGCATACTCTTATTCAAGCCTCTGTTAAAGAGAAATCTCCTCTTGATTTAGTTGAAGCACTTCATCCAACCCCTGCTGTTGCAGGATTACCTCTGAATAAATCTTTGAGTTGGTTGAGAGCTTTAGAACCATTTGACCGTAAAACATATGCTTCTCCAATTGGGTGGATAGATAAAAATCAAAATTCAGAATTTAGGGTTGCCATACGTTATGGACAGCTTAGAGCTAATGAACTTAAATTATTTGCTGGCGCTGGTTTAGTAAAAGGTTCAACTGTTGAGGGGGAAATGCAAGAAGTAGCTTTGAAATTTGAAGTTTTAAGAAATCAATTAAATTTAGATAGAGTTAATTGTTCAAATGATCTATAAGGTAATCAATTACTTGATCTGCTAATGGCACATTCATTAGGTTCTCTACTTCTCTAATACCAGTTGGACTCGTCACATTAATCTCACTTAGCATTCCTCCGATCACATCTATTCCAACAAAAAAGAGGCCTTCCTCTTGTAAAGCGGGCTTTATTTGATTACATATCTCTATTTCTTTAGGAGTTAATTTAGTTGTCTCTGCTTTTCCACCTAAAGCCAAGTTGCTTCTGAAGTCTCCTTCCTTTGGACGTCTATTAATTGCACCTAATGGCTCTCCATTAACTAAAAGGATTCTTTTATCGCCATTGATTACTTCTGGTAGGAATTGTTGCATCATCACTGGCAAATGTTCTTGTGAAGTAACCAGTTCGAGTAATGCTTCTAAGCCTGGAGCATCCTTTGCAATTCGTATGACTCCTTGCCCACCTTTCCCTCCAAGTGGTTTTAACACAACTTCTCCATACTCTTTTGCAAATGTAATTAATTGTTCCACCCTACTTGCGACAAGAGTGGGAGCCATTAAATCACTAAATCTTAAAGCTCCTAACTTTTCATTCCAAGCTCTAAGTGATGCAGGCTTGTTAATTACATTGACACCATCTCTTTCTGCAACTTCTAATAAATGAGTGGCGTATAAAAAAGCCTCGTCAACAGGTGGATCTTTGCGCATCCAAATGCATGAGAAATCTCTTAAAGGAAGGCTTCGAGATGACTGGACATTGATCCATGGTTCACAATTGACCTTGTTAGAAACGACCCATGCATCGTCTCCTCGGGCTTGCAGGTCCGAGGGAGTACAGATCCAAACATCTATGTCGGCTCTTGATGCGGCTTGCATAAGTGCTGCTGATGAATCCTTCTTAGGATTGATATTTTCAATTGGATCTAAAACAAATAGTTGTTTCATGAATCAATTTCTAATTCCAATCAGTTCATTTAATTCGTTATTTCTCTCAAGTTCGTAGAGCTCGTCGCAACCTCCAATACTTTTTCCATTGATAAAAATTTGTGGAACAGTTCTGCGGCCTCCGGCTCTTTCAGACATTTTTGTTCTTGCACCATCGTCTCCATCAATAGAATATTCTGTGAATTGGACTCCTTTTTCATTAAGTAGTGCTTTGGCACGTAAGCAAAATGGGCAAAATCTCCAAGTGTATATTTCCACTGTAGTAATGCCTGAATCGGGAATTGATCTGTTCATTTATAGTTTTTGGGTGGATATGCTGATAGCTTTTAATGTATTGATTCTATTACCTCGTTTGCAAGACCTGACTGATTTTAAAAGAGACCTTTCTTTATTGACTTCTCGCCTGGGTACAGCCCAGGATTGTCTTTGACGAACCTGCATTACTTGCTAGGAAAAGGGATTTAGAGCAAGTTGCATCGCAACCTGAGTTTTGGAATGATCCTCAAAATGCGCAAAAACAGATGCGTCAACTTGATGAGGTTAAAGCAGAGTTAGAAAAATTAATTACATGGAGGGGGGCTATTGAGGACGCAAATCTTTCGTTAGAGCTTTATGAGTTAGATCCGGATGAAGAAATCCTGTCTGAGGCTCACAATGGGCTCGAGAAATTAAAACAAGAACTTGAACGTTGGGAGACGGAGCGCCTCTTAAGTGGCATCTATGATAAGGAGGGTGCAGTTCTATCCATTAATGCTGGTGCTGGCGGAACTGATGCCCAAGATTGGGCTCAAATGCTACTAAGGATGTATACCCGTTGGGCTGAAAATAATGGTATGAAAGTGATCATTAATGAACTTTCTGAGGGAGAGGAAGCTGGAATAAAAAGTGTCACTATCGAAATTGAAGGTGTTTACGCATATGGTTTTTTACAAAATGAAAAAGGAACTCATCGTTTAGTCAGGATTTCCCCTTTCAATGCAAATGGAAAGCGACAAACTAGTTTCGCTGGAGTTGAAGTTATGCCTAAACTTGATGAAGAGGTTGAACTTGAGATCCCTGAAAAGGATTTAGAAATTACAACAAGTCGCTCAGGTGGAGCAGGTGGACAAAATGTAAATAAAGTTGAGACTGCGGTTCGAATTCTTCATGTGCCTACGGGTATTGCCGTTAGATGCACACAAGAAAGATCTCAGCTTCAAAATAAAGACAAGGCAATGGCACTATTAAAATCCAAATTGATGGTCATAGCATTAGAGCAAAGGGCTGCAGAGATTGCTGATATTCGGGGGGATATTGTTGAAGCTGCGTGGGGCAATCAAATTAGAAATTATGTTTTTCACCCGTACCAAATGGTAAAAGATTTACGCACTGAACAAGAGACAACTGATGTAGATTCAGTAATGAATGGAGAAATAGATATTTTTATTCAGTCTCTTTTAAGGCAAAATATTGAAGAATCATAAATCAACTAGATATGAATAATAAAATTATTTCTGATGACGTCACCAAGAAAGCAACCCCACCTCCAAGTTTTGTCAAACTTGCGATGAAAAATATGGTTCGGAAAGGTAGTCAAAGCCTTTCTCATTTTGGGTTAACAGCTTTGGGTTTCCTTGGATTTATTCTTTTAGTTGCTGTGCTTGGTAAACCTCATATCCCTCAATAACTTTATGGGAAATTCCTCGACAAGCTCTGATAAATTAGATGTAGATCTTTGTTTTACACCCTTCCCAGTTCAAGATCTGGATGTCTTTGTGAACAGTGACACTTTAGAGTTGATGAAAAATCCAAGTAAATGGATTGAGGAGATAGGGAGCTGGATTAGATTTATACAAGTAAATTCAGCATTGAAGTGTCCGGAAATAGTCCTAAATTCGTCTCAATTTAGCTTGGGGTTGGAATTAACTAATGATAAGAAAATTCTTGATTTGAATCATGCTTGGCTTGGTCAATCAAAAACTACAGATGTGCTTTCATTTCCCATAATTGATGAGACATTCTTTGGTGTAAGTAATGAATGTATCGAATTGGGTGACATAGTTATCTCAGTCCCGACAGCAATCAGGCAAGCCAAAGATAATAATGCTGATTTATTTAGAGAACTAAGATGGCTTGCCACTCATGGTCTTTTACACCTTTTGGGTTGGGACCATAGCGACGAAGAGAGCCTTAATAAAATGCTTTTGATTCAAGAGCAACTTCTTGATATTAGAGGTATTCTTTAAAATAAAGAGTTGAAGAGTCAAAAATATGGTTCCTGAGATATCGAATGACTCTAAGAGAGAAGTTAGGGACATGTCTAAAACTCTTCAAAGAGCCAATAAAAGGTCATCTTGGAAGATAGCTAAAGATCTACCAACAAGCTTTTTATATGCAGCTAAAGGCTTAAAATATGCTTTCTCGACCCAGAGAAATTTTCGGATTCATGTTGGTTTTGCATTGGGTGCATTTGGCTTAAGCTTTTTTTTAGGCCTTAATAAGAGTGATTTGGCAATAATGGCCCTTACAGCCACTAGTGTATTAGTAGTTGAATTGCTTAATACAGCGATTGAATCTGTTGTTGATTTGGCCATTGGGAAACGATTTCATCCTCTCGCGCAAATCGCTAAAGATTGTTCAGCTGGGGCAGTTTTAGTAGCCTCAATCAGTTCGGTGCTGATTGCTGTTTTATTATTATTTCCTCCATTACTTAAACAGTTAGGAGTTTAATGGCTTAAAAATTATGTTTTTGGTGATCGACAATTATGACAGTTTCACTTATAACCTCGTTCAATATTTGGGCGAATTATCTTCTCAGCATCCTATTGCATCAGAAGTAAGAGTCGAACGTAATGATGCTCTCACGATTAGTGAGATTAAAGATTTAAACCCTGATGCGATTTTGTTATCTCCTGGTCCAGGAGATCCCAATCAATCTGGAGTTTGTCTGGATATTTTATCTGAGTTATCAATTGAAATACCCACCCTTGGTGTCTGTCTTGGTCATCAAGCTATTACACAAGCGTTCGGAGGGAAAATAATCAGAGCCAAAGAATTAATGCATGGAAAGACATCTAATGTTTTGCATAGAGGTACTGGAATATTTAAAGACTTGCCTAATCCCTTAGTAGCAACTAGATACCATAGCTTAATTGCCGAGAGAGAGAGTTTTCCAGAATGCTTAGAGGTTATAGCTTGGTTAGAGGATGAAACAATCATGGGAATATCTCATAAAGATTATCCGCACATATACGGCGTACAGTTTCATCCTGAGAGTGTATTAACTGAAGCTGGTCATAAGCTACTTTCTAATTTCCTAGATATAGCAAAAGCTACCTAGATTCTCTTAAGTTTTGTAGACGTTATCAAATTATTTGAGCTATACTTCGTCGACAATTCTGAAAGCTGACCAGAATCTTTTCATTTGGTCAATGGTTCCTATGCTCACTCTGATAGAGCCTTTTAAATTTTTTTTCTTATCCATATTTCTAATTAGAATTCCAGATGATTTTAGCTTTTGCTCAACTTGTTGTGGTTTTGATTTTGGCCAAAGTAGAAAATAGTTTCCTCCGTCAATATGATGCTTGACGTGGTGCTTCTCGAATTGATCCTTGATCCAATTACGAGCCTCAAGCACTTCCTGCACATATGAGTCAATATAAGATTGATCTTTAAGTGCTGCAAAAGCAGCGATCACGGCAAAGCTGTTGACGTCATAAGGACCAGTAACTCTATTAACTATATTAATTACTTTAGAATGACCAATAGCAAATCCAATTCTTAAACTTGCTAAACCAGCAGTTTTAGAAAGCGATCTTAATACAACAAGATTAGGTGTTGTTTGGAAATTTACAAATGGCAGAACACTATCACCTGTAAACGCCTCGTAAAGTTCATCCACAACAACGAGTGTTTTAGATGAAAGTTTGCTGATTTCTATAATTCTTTCTGGGCTTAATCTTGTTCCAGTGGGGTTATTGGGGTTGCAGATGAGTAAAATTTTCGGATTATTTTGCGTGAGGAATTCGCAAATACTATCAAATGGATATTGAAATCCCCCTCCCTCATAAGGTATTGCTTTGATTTGCATTCCTCGCATTTGTGCGCAAGGAGTATAATATCCAAAAGTAGGCGATGTTGTTAGCATTAGATCATCAAAGTTGCCATAGGCATGAAAAATAGCATTTATTGCTGCATCTACTCCATTAAAAATACCAACTTCAGATGAGTTGATATTCACATTTGAATTTTTTTTGATGAGACTCTCTACTACTTTTTCTTTTAAACCTGAGTATTCAGGATAAACAGAAATTTCATCTCTGCTTATTTCTCTGAGAGATTTAATTACTAGTGGGCTTGGTCCAATAGTGTTTTCATTAAAGTCTAGTCTTAGTAAATTTCGTCTTCCTTCCAGTGGTGCTGAATATGGCTGTAAATCCTCGATATCTTTCCTGGGGTTTGGTAGATCAACAAATGAATTTTCTATGTTTTCCATTACATTCTCTCCAGAGTGGGGATGCCTAGCAAACTCATCCCCAGTTTAAGTGTATCTGCAGTGATAGAGCATAAAACAAGTCTACTGGCTCTTGAAGGTTCACTTGCTTTTAAAATAGGAACTTGATCATAGAATCTGTTAAAGGTCTGACTTAATTCAAATAAATACCCGCATAGACGATTAGGAAGCAGTTCTTTTTCTACTTCAGCGATAATAGAATCAAGTTGCAATAGCTTGCGAATTAAGTCCCATTCTTGTGATTCATTAAACTGAATATTCTGACTTGATACATTTAAATCCCCACCTTTGCGAGATATTCCGGCAATTCGTACCAATGCATAAAGTAAATATGGTGCTGTATTACCCTGCAAAGAAAGCATCTTGTCAAAACTAAATTGGTAATTAGAAATTCTATTTTGACTTAGATCCGCATACTTGATTGATGCAATCCCGACAGTAGTAGAAACTTTATCTATAAAATTTTCATTTTCGGATCTGCTTTCAGTATTGAGACGATTTTTAAGATCGTCTCTTGCTCGTTGAATTGCTTCATCAAGAAGATCTACTAGTCTAATTGTTTCTCCAGAACGAGTTTTTAACTTCTTACCATCTTCTCCTTGAACGAGACCAAAGGGAACATGCTCGATTTGACAATCTGTAGGAATCCAATTTGCAAGCTTTGCAATTTGAAAAACTCCAGAGAAATGTGATGCTTGCCCGGCATCTGTGACGTAAATTAAACGGCATGCTCCATCTCCATGCGGAGGAATAGTTAATCTGTATTTAATCGCTGCCAAATCAGTGGTTGCATAATTAAAACCTCCGTCACTTTTTTGAATAATTATTGGTTGAGGTTTACCATCTTTTCCAACTAAGCCATCAAGGAAAATACATTGAGCTCCTTGATCATTTATTAGTAATTTTTTATTTTTTAAATCATTAATAACATCTACTAAAAATTTGTTATAAAAGGATTCCCCTCTTTCAGTCAGCTTGATATCAAGTCGATCATAGATCTTTTGAAACTCTTTTCTGGATTGATTGCAGAGTAATTGCCACGCAATCAGACTTTCTTTGTCACCTGCTTGTAAATTAACAACCTCACTTCTAGATTTATTTTGAAAGATTTGATCTTCATCAAATCTTTTCTTTGCTTGACGATAGAAATTTACGAGATCGCTTATTTCTACTACATCTTTTGTATGGAGTACCTCTGGTACAACCTCTTTTAGATGAGTAATAAGCATGCCAAATTGTGTACCCCAATCCCCTACATGATTGAGTCGTAAGACTTCATAACCGCAGAATTCAAGAACCCGTGCGAGAGAGTCTCCAATAATTGTTGATCGTAAGTGCCCAACATGCATTTCTTTAGCAATATTTGGACTGGAAAAATCAATAATCACGCGGTTATTACTTTTCTCCTCTTCTATTTTGTCAGTACTGAATTTTTTTAGAGGCACTCCCAATCTTTTATCATTTAAACGAAAATGGATTTCAGATATAAGTGTTTTTGAATTTATAGATAGGTTTATGAAACCTGGACCTGCAATTAGTGGCGGATTACATATTCTAACGAAATCGTTATCTTGTTGTAGTTGTTTCGCTATTTGTTGTGCAATATCCCGTGGAGGTCGATTGATTTCTTTTGCTAGTGATAAAGCACAATTTATTTGAAAATCTCCAAATTCAGGCTTGGATGCGGGGACTAAATTAGAACCTGTAAGTATTGAAGAAGTTTTTGAACTTCGATCCTCTTGTGGGAATACTTTGATGAAAGCTCTATTAAGTGCTTCTTCTAATCTGGCGGATATTTCAAGCATGATGTTTATGGTTAGGTAGTTACTTTTAGGATTTTTAGAGGTTGTTAGAAAACTGTTTATTCATTTTTTAGTCAAAGCGCATACTGAAATCTATCCATTTGCTTTTAGTGATTGGCGCACTAGTTGAGATTAGATCAATACCTGTCAAAATATAGTCTGATACATTATTTGGATTGATTCCAGAAACTTCAATAACAATATTTTGGGAGACGTATTTGGACTTACTATTTTTTGAAAGTTGACGTAATTCGGGAACTAATTTCTCTATAGCTTGAACAGACATTTCGTCAAGTAAAACTCCATCAGCGCCTGCTTCTACAGCTTCTTTCGCTTGGGAGGGCGTTTCTGCTTCGACTATTATTTTTTTTGTCCATGGAATAGTATTTTTTAAGATTTTGATACTCTCGCTAATCCCTTGCGACCATTCAATATGATTTTCTTTTAACATGGCAGCATCATCTAATCCAAGTCTATGATTAATGCCGCCACCACAATGAAAGGCATATTTTTCGAATACTCTCATCCCTGGAGTTGTTTTACGGGTGTCTGCTAACTTCACCTTGGATCCTGATAGTTTAGTTACCAATAGAGCTGTCGATGTAGCAATACCAGAAAGATGCATGGCCACATTCAGACTTACTCGCTCTCCTGCTACTAAGGAAGAGGAAGACCCTTTTAATTCTAGTAGTCTTTGATTCTTTTCAAACTTCTGACCATCCTCTATGAGAAGTTGAATATCAACTTTAGGATCAATTTTTCTAAATATAAGTTTGACCAGATCTCCACCACAAAAAGTCCCATCCTCTTTCGCAACCCAATGCGCTGATGCACTTCTGTCGCTGAGGACAAATCTTGTGAGATCTCCGTCGCCGAGATCTTCCTCAATCCATGTGTCTAATATTTTATGTAGCTTGGGTGAGCGAAGATCCACAATACAACTAATACATTTATTACTATACCAATCTTAAAACCATTATAAAAAATATCTTCTTCTATTTTTTAATTTCATCTACTTATCTTTATCTTAAAAATTAAAAAAAATAGAAATTTTTAATATTTTTTTGTTTGTGATATGTGCATTATATGCTTTAATTAAATTACTCTCGTCTGTTTCGATCTAGTGGATGTTGTTCATAGTGTGAATATTATGGTGGCGATGTTAATTGGAGGGGTTTGTTATTACTTATATTATATTTTTACAATCGACAATAACTAGTAGATAAAAATTGCTTGATTATTTACCAATACAGAATTTTGAAAATATATTATCAAGTAAACTTTCTGTTAAATCCTCTCCTGTTAGTTCTCCTAAATAATTAATAGCTTGTCTTAAATCTATTGTCCAGAAATCCCATGGTAGCTTTTCGTCAAAAACTTTATTAATATTTTCTAGGGATTTCATCGTTGATTTTGCTAGATCAAGTTGTCTTTCATTTAGAGCAATATCCAATCCATGCGTTTGAGAAGAACCACATTTTTTTAGTAGGTAATTAATTAGATCGTCTTCTCCATTTCCGGTTTTTGCACTTATAATAACTAGATTTTCTTTTTTTAATATATATTTTGGAACTTTTTCAAAAGATTGATCATTCGTTAAATCAGATTTATTACCAACAATCAAGAGTGGAATATTTACGGGTAATTGTTTTAGTATTGATTCATCCTCGTTAGTCCATCCGCTTGAATAATCAAAGATTAATATAATGAGATCAGCATGAATTAAAGTTTTTTTAGTTCTAGATATACCAATTTTTTCGATGATGTCTTTGGTGTCTCTTAGACCTGCTGTATCAATAAAAGTTACTGGTATTCCCTCTAAGACAATCTCACTTTCCAAAATATCTCTAGTAGTGCCAGGTAGGTCAGTCACAATGGCTTTCTCTTGTTTGGAGAGCCTATTCATTAAGGAGCTTTTCCCTACATTAGGCTTCCCAGCTAGTGCAACTTTTAAGCCAGAACGAACCCAAGATCCTCTTTTAGCATTATCAATTAGTTCGTTAAGATCTTTTTTAATTGCGACAATTTCATTCTTTACATGTTTTTCATCTAAAAGTGGTAGATCTTCTTCAAAATCTATTCTTGCTTCAATTTCCGTTAGTTGCTCTATTAATCGCTTTCTGATTGATTGAATCGTAGTTTGAATATTTCCTTCAATTCCATTAATTGCGAGTTCTGCTGCTTTTCGACTCCTTGCTGACACCAGCTCACTAATTGATTCTGCTTGAGTCAGGCTAAGACGACCATTAAGCACTGCTCGTTGACTAAACTCACCTGGTTCTGCTCTTCGCACGCTGGGGAAAGCTAGTATTCTTTCAAGGATCTTCTGGACTGGAATGATTCCACCATGGCAATGAATTTCTACTACATCTTCACCTGTAAAGCTTCTCGGCCCTTTCATTACAAGAATTAAAACTTCATCAATATATTTTTTTCGATTTTCTTCAGTTACATGACCGTAAAGCACTTTGTGAGTGCTCCAATCCTGAATTCCCGGAACATCAACAATATTCTTACTGGTCTCAATTGCAGAGGAGCCAGATATCCTAATGGCAGCAATACTTCCTTGGCCGGGAGAAACGGCAGTTGCAATTGCAGCAATAGTATCTTCAGTAGGGGAAAACGAATTCATTAATCAATAATCACGCAATCTTCACTAAGATCAAATTTAGTTTTCTTTTTGGACCAAGATTTTTTAAAATATGAAAAAAATCTTTCTAAATCTAATACAAAGAATTCGTAAATTTATCTCTTGGCTCTGGAATCAGGAAGGTTCTCCCTCTCAGAGAGCATTAGGGTTGGGCGTAGGGATATTTAGTGGTTGTTTCCCATTCTTTGGTTTGCAAACCTTGATGGGTGTGTTTTTAGCAAAAATATTCAAGGGAAATAGTATTTTGGCCGCTGTTGGGACCTGGATTAGCAACCCATTTACTTATGTTCCTCTTTATTATTTTAATTATAGACTAGGCTCTTTAATACTCAATAAAAATAAAAATGTAGTAGATATTGGCCATATAACTACTAATGAGTTGTGGTCTCAAGGTTGGTACTTGAGTTCTCGGCTGATAATGGGCTCGATATGTATGGGTCTTTTAACTGGAATAGTTGGAGGACTTGGTCTATATTTCTTGCTTAAAAAACTTTCTCATAAAATGTAAATTTTTACATACTAGATATCACTTTTTTAAAATTTTGGATTATTTAAAAGTTAATTAAATCATGTTCTAGCAATATCTAAAACATCAACCATTGAACGAATTTGATTAATAGTGATTTCTAATTGATTAACACTTTCCAGCTCAACTTTCAGGTCTATGCATGCAGGCTTTCCATGTGAAGTCTGAACTCTTGCATCGATTACATTAATACCTCTATCGGAAAGTCTCATTAATATGTCTTTAAGTACACCTACTCGGTCAATAACTTCAATCCTTAATTGAATAGGAAACTTTTCTTCTTTGATACGTGCATTTGTATTCCACTGGACTGATAGTCTTCTGCTATTAGGTATTGATTCTATATTGACACAATTAGTACGATGTATGGTGATACCATGATTGCCAAGCGCAACTGTTCCAAGTATTGCTTCTCCTGGTAAAGGACTGCAACACCCCCCTAGTCGATAGTCAAGTCCCTCTAGTCCAACTATGGGTGAATATTTTGTTTGAGAAACTTTAGATTTGTTTGAAGCTAAATTTGCTTGTGTTCCAATTTGGGTTGCTAGCTCGATATCACTTAATTCGGTCTCAGCTACTTGGTTTAGTATTTT
>Ga0209036_1000123_pt1 | contig 30156 bp, 39 predicted proteins | sample MarorgKNORR_S2LV_3_FD_188222 | JGI IMG/M metagenome (GOLD analysis project Ga0209036, IMG submission 188222) | Marine microbial communities from the Southern Atlantic Ocean, analyzing organic carbon cycling - DCM_A/KNORR_S2/LV (SPAdes) (version 2) | ecosystem: Environmental > Aquatic > Marine >... | reverse complement strand
TTTACTCAAGCATCCGTTGTTCCAGATCAACATGATATTAGTGTGTTCTCTTGTCTTCATAGAGGTATTACACATCAACTATCACAACACAGCACCACCATGTCCTGCACCAACGTTGACAGATGATGATTGGTGAGGTAAAATGACTTTTAGTTCCCCAGAAAGTCGGAAAAAAAATTCTGGGTATTTTTTTACGTATAGGTTTTTATGATCAAAAAGTTACTTAAAAAATATTTCGACCTTGTTAAAAAAGTCGATGAAAGGCATTATTGGCCACTTTTCATATTTCTGTCTTGCTACTTTGTAGTGCCATATTCAGAATTTGTGATTACAGCACTAATAATCCTATATTTCAAATTTGAAGGCACATTCCGTAAATGGGGTGGCAGACTAATACGACCATTTCCAGAATGGATCAGATTTGGTGGATCTACAATTTTCTTCCTTGTTATGCTAGATGACACACTTGCATACTTAAGTATCATAGCAGTTGGTATCTGGACTAATAGACAACTTAAGAAAGAAAAAGAGAGGGAAGAAAAACTAAATAAGAATTTAGACTCTAATCCAGAATGAACTTCACAGTGTATTCAAAGGACGGATGCCCTTATTGCACCCAAATCAAACAAGTCCTAGATTTGTGTCAATTCAAATATCAGGAATACAAGTTAGATGAGCATTTTGACAGATTTGCCTTCTATGAGGAATTTGGAGGAAACTCAACTTTCCCACAAGTTCTTCTAAATAACAAAAAATTAGGTGGTTGCACCGATACAGTAAAATACTTAAAAGAACACAATTTATTAAATGGATCCAGAAGACACACTAGTTGATATTATCGAAGCAGTTTATGACAGAGCAATGCTCAAGACAGGTCGTAATACGTTCAAGATGATGAAATTTCTTGAAGAGAACAATTTCAAGAAAAGTGATGTTTCCAGATTTGTAGCATCTGGAACAGCAGGAAACATATCCTGTACAATAGACGATCTAGACCACTACATAAAACATGGGGGTCAAGACATCAAGATGGCATATCCCGATTTAACCACAGATGATGCTAGAAAGATCAGAAAATTTTTATATGGAATACTAAGTGATGCGTGGAACTACGAAAAGGCAAAAACACCCAAAAGAATACGAACTAAATAAAGGCATAGAAGTTATGCTTCCAAGAAGCAGGAGGATACGAAAACCCAGTTGGTTTGATCGCACCTTCTATTTCTTTAGGTGGTCAATTCGACTTAGAATCGACTTTAAACAGGAGCATAATGGAAACTAACATAATCCTATTCTTTTCCGCAGCAGGAATGGTAATAACATTCATAATGGGTGGGATAATAGGTTGGATTTACAAACAAAATGTAGATCAAAACACACTTAAACGTCAGATGAATAATTTACATCCTGAGTTTTTAAATGGCAATGGTTCATACGTGAATGAGGAACTCTTAGCAGTTCGCTTCATGGATGATGATGACATACTTGACGATGACGATTAAATCTGATATACTATACGAAACTGTGAATTGAAATGGCAGCAAAAAAATTACCTAATGATGCACTAGTAACTGAAATCCTTCAGAAGGTCTCCTCAGCGAAGACTAAGAAGGAAAAGGTTGAACTTTTACAAGAGTACAACAATAATGCGTTACGTGCGATCTTAATTATAAACTTTGACGAATCTCTAGAGTTTTTACTACCCGCAGGAGACGTTCCTTTTACACCTAATGATGCACCAGTAGGAACTGAACATACTCGTTTAACACAAGAGTATAAAGGTCTTTACAGATACTTTAAAGGTGGAGATAGCACTCTAAAAGGTATGAAGAGAGAACAACTCTTTGTTCAATTGTTAGAAGGTTTGACAGAACAAGAAGCAAACTTATTAGTATCTGCATGTAATAAAGATATTCAATCAAAATATCGTGTTACCAAAGCAGTTGTTGCCGAAGCATTTCCATCAATAGAATGGGGAAACAGAGGATGATCTGGGAGGGTAATCAGGAAATAGAAGAAGTTGCCGACAAGTATCAACTTACCTTCTTACATATTGATTGCACTCAGGATAAAAAGGCAGACAAGAAGTTGCCAACAAATGCTTGGATAGTTACCTACCTTGATCGCAAGGATGGTAGTGAAGAATTTGCACCACACTATGATATAGTGATGGGTGTGAAGATGGACGTATTTAACTGCTATTATGACAAACTCAGAGACGGATCCAGAATTAAAGATATCGGATGGTGTAACGGAGGAATTTCTCCACCCCTCTTCGATAAAAAATCATATCTCAAAACTAGCGGATCAGGCACTAAAGAGAAAGCCTGATGACTTCAAGTTTGAGTCGGATACAACCGATTTAGACGACCTTGCTGATGAGTTATTCGATGCTATGCATGAGCATACGAATAAATACCTATATGAAGAGTAGAAAAGCAGCAAAAATCTTAATTAAACGAGCGAAACACAACCCTGATTTGTACAGTGCACAAGAAGTGCAATATGCAAAACTATTCCGAAAACATGAAAGTAAAACTAGTGACAGTGACTCCAGACGCAGAGAAGCAGATGGGTTACATAGCGAGGGTGAGTAACCCACAGAATCAAGGTAATCCCGCAGTAGCAGGATTATTAGGATATTGTATAAAACATGGGCATTGGTCAGTTTTCGAGCAAGCACATATGACAGTCGAAATAGAAACGACTAGGGGTATAGCAGCACAAATATTAAGACATAGATCATTTACATTCCAAGAGTTTAGTCAGCGTTATGCAAACACTAATTTGTTGGGAGAAATTCCAGTGCCTGATCTTCGTAGTCAGGATTTAAAAAACCGCCAGAATAGTAACGATGATATACCAGAAGAACAAAAGAAAAGGTTACAAGACCAAATTGCTAGATATTTCGCTGAGGGAATTGATCTCTACAATGAACTCATCCGTGAGGGTGTTGCGAAGGAGTGTGCGAGATTTGTTCTCCCGTTAGCAACTCCGACCCGTATATACATGACAGGAAGTGTTCGGTCATGGATTCACTATATAGATTTACGTAGTGCACATGGAACACAAAAAGAACATATGGACATAGTAAAAGAAGTCAGGGACATTTTTAAGAAGGAGTTTCCTGTATGTACAAATGCATTAAACTGGGAGTATAAGTAATGGCACTATATGATGTTAAAAATTTAAAGACTGGTGAGACTAAGGTTCTTAACCTTTCACTTGCAAAATACGAAGAGTGGAGAGAGAATAACCCAGATTGGGATAAAGACTGGCAAGCAGGAATAGCATCTGCTGTCAGTGGAGTAGGTGACTTCCAAAACAAATTACCACAAGGTTTCAAAGATCGTCTGAACAACGTCAAGAAACATCATCCCTACGCTAAGTTCGACAAAATTTAATGCCAGTCAAAAGTAAGAAACAACCTACCATGGTTGGGTTATCATCGAGAAAAATGAGAAAGAAACCAATTGGATCAGATCATCTAGTAGATATTAAACCTCTCACACCCGCACAAGAGAAAGTCTTTGAAGCGTGGGAGAGGAATAAACATCTATTCTTGTTTGGTGCTGCAGGAACTGGTAAATCGTTTATTACATTGTATCTTGCACTTAAAGAGATATTGAATGAGCAGACACCATATAATAAACTTTACATTGTAAGATCATTAGTACCGACAAGAGAGATTGGTTTCTTGCCAGGTGATCATGAAGACAAGGCAAACTTATATCAGATACCATATAAAAACATGGTACGCTATATGTTTGAGATGCCTGATGATGCATCATTTGAAATGCTATATGGCAATCTAAAAGCACAGGATACTATATCATTCTGGTCTACAAGTTTCATTCGTGGAACTACCATAGATAATAGTATAGTTTTGGTTGATGAATCTGAGAACTTGAATTTTCATGAATTAGATAGTATAATAACAAGACTAGGTGTGAATAGTAAAATTATCTTTGCAGGAGACGCTGCACAAAGTGATCTTATTAAGGCACATGAAAAAACTGGTATCATGGACTTCAAGAAAATTATTGATGACATGGATGAGTTTGAAAGTATTGAGTTTGGCATTGACGACATCGTGAGATCAGGTCTAGTCAAATCTTATTTGATTAGTAAATTGAATCTTGGCATTTAACCATTTAAACATACATAACTTTCCAAAGTTAAAAGCAACAACTACATTACAGGGTAGGAGATATCGTGTTGGCGATTCTCTCTACCCTTCTGTTACAACTGTCATAGGTCATTCTAAGAAGCAAGCAATATTTGAGTGGAGACAAAAAGTTGGTGAAGAAGAAGCAAATAAGATATCTAAACGTGCATCTACCAGAGGTAATAAATGCCACAAGTTATGTGAATTATATCTAGAAAATAAATCAATTAGTAAATATAGTGACGATCCACTATCCATGGGGTTATTCTACCAGATTAAACCCTACCTAGATAGTATTGATAATATACATGCCCTAGAAGAATCAATGTCTTCTAGTCTCTTGAAAATGGCAGGAAGAGTAGATTGTATTGGAGAATACAAAGGAGAACTATCAATAATAGATTTCAAAACCTCAACAAAGTACAAACGTGAAGAATGGATACACGACTACTTTGCACAGGAGACAGCATATGCTATAATGTTTCAAGAGCTAACTGGTTTAATACCAAAGAAACTCGTAACCATTATCGCTTGTGAGACAGGCGAACCGCAAATCTTTGAAATTTATGACACAAACAAATACGCTCGAAAACTTAAAGAGTATATTGACGCCTATAGGAGAGACAATGGCAACTGGTAAAGTTGATGACATCTTTGAAAAGAATTTTATGACCGCTGCAAAATTTTCAGTGGAAATAGAGAACATTGTCAAGGAAGGAGACCTCAATTACATTGAAGCAATCGTGCAGTTCTGCGAAGATAAGAACATAGAGATGGATGGCATCGGTAAGTTAATATCTAAACCATTGAAAGAGAAGTTGAAATATGACGCACAAAGACTCAACTACATGAAGAGAACATCTAAAGCATTTTTAAAACTGTGAGTGGAATAGAGGTCTATAAAATGTACCTCTCTTTGAAACTTCACTTCACCACAGACACATTCGATTATTTCAAATATGGTAACGCTGCTAAAGCATCGCAGCAATCATTTGATAGTCGTAGAGATAAATTCTTTTTTGTGAAACTTTCGAGGACTTTCAAGGAGGACGAGTTACGCGAATTTTTTGTAGCTAATATGATAGTAGAAGATAAAGTCTATCCTGCTACATTAGTAAGAGAAGGTGCAGACAATTACAAAGAATATCTCAAAAGAAAACAATCACTTGCATATAATTTTCAACAAGATGTAAGAACTCTACATGACATCTCGCACTTGTTTGATAAATTGTTTATAATAGATGGTATGCACCCACCCTTGCTAAAAGCACATTTAGGTGGTAGAATAAGCATAGAGACTTTGGCAATCTTTAATAAGATCTTCAACTATGTTGATAACTTTGACAAGATTATCAAAGAAGAAATCGTATGGAAACCAATCCGTAACAGGGTAGTGAAATACGAACCCTTTGTCAGTATAGATAAAGGTAAATATAAGAGTATAATCAAACAACAATATGTCTGACAAACTTGAAGAACTGGAAGCAAGAATTGCTAAACTTGAGACACAAATGTTCAATGTCAATCGTGAGTTTGAATTAGGACCTGTCTCAGGATTCTGGGAACAGTCTGGACAAGGAAGTAAACCTGCACCATCAACTGCCGAAGAATGAAATTTTTCCAATCAGAAGTAGTTCAAAAAGAACTAACACAAATGCAAGACCTTTACATGGACATCAACAAGATGGGTCTCATGTTGAGTTTGGATCAGAAAAGAGAACAGTTACAAAAGATGTTACGTCTAATTGATCTCCAACAAACAATGTACATGCGTGTTACATTGTCTGATGATCCTGATGCAAAGCAACTTGTAGAGCAAGTAAAAAATGCTGCAAGTATGCTAGGTATGCCAAAGGACGAGGTAGGTCCTCAGTTCTATGACAAACTAAAAGATAATGTACACAAAATGATTAAGGAGTTGCCAAAAGAATGACTTGGGTATTAATTGGAATCGCTGCATTAATTGCAGTAACTGGGTGGTTGATAAGATACTATGACCCGCATAACTAACATCCCAAGTATGGGAGAGTTTGGTGTATTTGTTGATGATCTAGATTGGAAAAATACGACTAGAGATGAGTGGTTAGAATTAGGTAAGTTACACCTAGAAAAATTAGTCATGATTATCAGAAAATCAGGACTAAAAAAGAAATCATTTTATCAAGTCATAAAGAAGTGGGGTGAAGACAGACAGAACTTTGCTTCCACTCTTTTTGCTAGGTTTCCACAGTTTAAAGGTAACATAGAACAACTCATGATGAGTCCAGATGTACCTAGAGAAACTAAAGAAATTGTAAGAGAATTTTGGAGAGTGGGTGCTGATGATGCATATGGTAATACACTAAGAATAAGCGGAAAGAGAATCAACGGACATCGCATTGGTATGTTCGCTGAGGGTGAGTTGTTATGGCATAGTAATGAGAGTGGTGACATAGCATTTACGCCAGGTGTTGCACTGTTGGGTGTAGAAGGCATGACTCGAAGTGCCACAGGTTTTATGGAGACTACAAACTATTATTATAGTGTAAGTGATAGCTTTCGTAGCGAATTAGATGAGATGATACTTGTACATAACTTTGTGCCTGGCAGAATAAATCCTGGTTTAAATGAACCACAGGATAATCTTATGTACAAGAACATGTGTCCTGATCCAAATACTGAGATACCACTTGTTATAGAAAGTCCTGCAGGAATTAAAGGATTGCATTTTAGTTTCAATACTGTGACAGGTATCAAAGGTATGTCTGATGTAGAAGCAGAAAAAGTATTGGGAGAGATTAGAAAAGAATTAGTAAAAGAACAATATACTTATGATTATTGGTGGGAGAATGATGATGACCTATTGATATTTGATAACAGTATTATACAACATAGACGTCTAGGAGATACTACAGATAGGTTAGCATTGAGATACCAATTTGATTATACACATGTACAACAAAAATCATACATGCCATATTTTCAAGAACCTTACAGGTCTAGATACATGGATAGGATGTATATTATCTTTGATATGATGCAGCACATGGGTAAAACTATGCCTGTATTTTAACAATCCTTGCACAAAATAATTTTTATGATATAATGGATAAAAAGATAAAAGATTTCATAGAGAGATGGAAAAAGCGATTGCGTTTTCCAAAACTTCCTCCACCAACTTGTCCCGCATAACTTATGTTGTTTATTTCATGTCCACCTGTCTATACCCTACCTGGCACTTGGACAAAATGTAATGCTATCATACCGCATTACAACGCAGATCCAAATCAAACTCTTGGTATTTCTATATTAGTAATATTAGTTCTACTAGCGGGTTTTGGAGTGTATAGAGCATTCTTTAATAACGAAGGTCTTACTGATCAATGGGATGATCATGAAGATTGACACTCAAGGAATGTCATTTGGGGATGGTAAGAGTGGTAGAACTCTTGAAGAGCAGCGTGCTGCTATCAAACCAATGCAAGTCAATAAACTTAATCTTATATCTGATTCACTCAAGATAGAACTTAAACAACTTATCAATGAAGTATTAGATGAAAGAGAACATCAGAAACAACTTGAAGGTCCTTATGACTTTCCAGAAGATGAGTCTGATGAGTGGTTGTATAGAGGAACTTACTAATGAATAACTTAGGACTAGAAATTATCTTTTGGACAGCATTATCATTATATGTGCTAACAAAATTAGGAGTATTTAAAAAATGATACCAGATCATATTGTACCAACACAATATCCAAATTATTATGTTACTAGAATGGGTGATTGCTATCGCAACGCAAGACCCAAGGGAGAACGTATGCCAGTCAATGAATATGGATTAGTTTATCTAAAACCAGGATTTCAAGGACATAACAAGTATAAAGAGAAACAATATCATTGTGTTAATATTTCTCTTTATGATGAGAATAATAATTTTGTAAAACAATTTACAAGACCAGTTCATAGATTAGTTGCAGAAACTTTTATTCCAAATCCAGATGGACACAATGAAATACTTCATGGTAAGAGAGGACATCTATGCAATAGTGTTGATAACTTAAGATGGGGAACTCATCAAGAGAATATGATGGAAGCAGATAATTCTCTACCCGAAGGTACAATTAGAAATTACAAAGGAAATTCTAGTAAGTATATTAAAAAAAATGATGAGTGGGTTTTAATTCCAAACACTGATCCTGTTTGGAACAAGGGAAAGAGATATGGTGCACCTGATGGAACAGTTAAAAAACTAAACAATGGTCACTATAAAGTTAAAGAAAATGGTGTTTGGGTTCATATGAAGCAAAAAGATTACAGTAAATATGGAGTTTAAATGAAACTAACACAAGAAATGATTGACGAGATCCAAGAGTTGATGAACCATACTAAAAAAGATGGTTCAATGAACTGGGTTGATGGTGACGAAATTAGAATTAGTCTAGCAGGAACTTTTGCTGCTGATAGATTTATTGTTATTGGAAACGAATCTAAGAAACCATGGGTTCCTGCTGAACCACATCCTAGATTTGATTATGAAAAGAAAGAATTTATAACTGATGCTTAATGTTCAGAAAGTTTCGCCAGTACAGGTAGAAGATAATTTTTTAACACAAAGACAATTTAAAGAATTGCAAGAATGGTTCATGAATAATTGTCCATGGATGTATTGTCCCTATGTTGTAGGACCTGAGGTAGATCATCCTGATGACTTTCAGTTTATGCATCTATTCTGGTATCCTAATCGTGGTGTTGTATCAGAAAATATAAATGTTATCGCACCTATTCTAGATAAACTTAATCCTTCTGTTTGGGTTAGAATTAAAGCAAACTGCAGATTAAAAACTGATGAAGTAAGAGTTGGTGGTATGCATGTTGATGTAGGAGATTATAGACACACTACAAGTATATTCTATATTAATAATAATGATGGTTATACAAGTTTTGAGAACGGAGATACATATAATAGTGTAGAGAATCGTATGATAACTTTTCCATCACACTTACGTCATGCAGGATCAACTCCTAGCAATACTAAAGCACGTTTTGTTATTAACTTTAATTATTTTCAATGAATCTTTGGCAGAATTATAAGAAGGTATTGTTCAATACTTTTGATCTTGAACCTGATGCTACTAGCATGGAGTGGGAAGGAAAACGTAACACAAGTTTAAAAGCAATAGAGTATCGTCATAAATATTTTTTGAAAGCACGTGAGGTAGAAATTTACAATGAAAAGTCTAGCATTTACAACAACATCCTCTATCCTAAGACTGGCAGTAATCTGCCCTGTTTTGGCATGGATCTTATGGGATTTGCTGAGTATAAGGTAATCATAGTATTTGATTTTCAGCATCCTACAGAGAACTACATGTTCTCACATCCAGACTTACCAGTAGCAACAGAAGACTACAGATTTTTTGAGAAAGGTAATCATTTCTCAGAGAATATATTTGTACGTAAGTGTAAAATGGATGAGGTAGATCAATACGTGGGAGAGTTTGCACAATATCTTGATGCATATAGAAGAATGGTAGAAGCAGTAGAACCAGATGGAGAAGATACGTCAGTATATGCTGACTTCGATACTTACATGACACGTCTAGACCCTGTTGGAGGGTATCTAAAAGGTATATTTGGAGAGGAAAAAGCAGAAAAGCTTGTCAAATCATTTTTATTCTGCTATAATAAATAGTGTATTGGGACGACGGTTCTAATACTGGGAGTGACTGAATAAACTTACTGGCAACCGCTAGTTAAGGTGATGAGACACAGGTGGTGCTGCTGATGCGAGTCAGAATCGACTTACCAGTCGGGTCTCAGGCAAGGAAAGTAATTTTACACTGTAGTAATGCCCTTTCTTTTGTTGGTACACAGTAATCCAACCTCCCCCCTTTTTTGTCATGAATACACACAATACGTAAATACGAGGAATACACATGTCATTTAGTGCATTAAAGAAGTCTAATTTTCAAGACTTACTTTCTAAAGCAGAAAATCTCAACAAGACCGAAACAAAAGCAGGTCCTGATGAGCGTCTCTGGAAACCAGAGGTGGATAAAGCAGGAAATGGTTACGCTGTAATCAGATTTCTCCCTGCACCCGATGGAGAAGACCTTCCATGGGCACAAGTTTGGAGTCATGCCTTCCAAGGACCAGGTGGATGGTACATAGAGAACTCTCTTACAACTTTAGGTAAAAAAGATCCTGTTTCCGATCTCAACAGAGAACTATGGAACGCAGGAGCAGAAGGATCTCCACAAAGAGATCAGGCACGCAAGCAAAAGCGTAAGTTAAACTATTATAGCAACATCTACGTTGTAAAAGATAGTGCAAATCCTGCCAACGAAGGCAGAGTTTTCTTATACAGATATGGTAAGAAAATATTTGATAAGATTATGGAATCAATGCAACCCGCATTTGAAGATGAGACACCAGTAAATCCATTTGACTTCTGGAAAGGTGCAGACTTTAAGTTAAAGATCACTAGAGTCGCAGGATTCTGGAACTATGACAAGTCTGAGTTTGCAGAAACATCTGTATTAGGTGGTTTCAACGACAAAGAGTTGGAAGCATTATGGAAAGAAGAACATAGTCTAGCATCATTCACTGCTGATGATCAGTTTAAGTCCTATGAAGATCTTAAGTTTAGACTTGAGAGCACTTTAAAGGGTAACTATTCAAAACCAGTTGATGAAGAAACATTTGGTGAAGAAGTAGAATCTACTCCCGCACCTGTTGCTTCTGCTCCTGCATCAGTAAATGAAGAAACGGATACGTTATCGTACTTTGCTCAACTAGCAAAAGACGACTAAATAAAAAAGAGACCTTTCGTGCGGTCTCTACTATCGGAACTTACAGACTCCTTCGGGGGTCTTTTTTATTACATGTTTATATCTGACGTTCCACCCGCAGTTGTGGTTATTTTTCCTTTCTTCAATATCTCTCCATAAGTTGCTACAAAATCTTCTATTAAATCTGGTTTGACAACTTGTATTGCTTGTTTCCTAGAATTTATTTCTGTTTCGTACATTGCATTAGTTATTGATACTACTGGATTTGCAGTAACAGTAGTAGATCCATTGTAGTATGCTACTTGAAAGTTAGATGCTACAACTTTTCCTGCAGGAACGATAATGTTATTATTGGAATCTTTTACTTCTGTAGTTACATGATGTTTAGTTGCTTGTGCATTATCATATTTTTGATTTATAAAATCTTGTAGTTGTGTAACTGATCGTGGCCATTGTGCATAGTAATCAGTGATGTCATTAATTACAAGTATAGTCCAATTATAAAATGGATTGCTATACAACCTTACTGCAACATCTTCTGGTCTCTCTCCATCTCCTACTTGATCTTCTACAAATAAACTAACCTGTGCTTTATATTCAGTAAGAATTTGAGCACGTCTCCATATATTTTTGACTACTAGAAAATCTGGGTCAAGAGGTTTTGACGAGAAGTTGTATAGTAAGTCTGGTAATTTCCCTAACATTAGAATGATACCTCTCCAGTAAATGCTTTGTCTTGATCTGCAATAAATCCACCCTCTGATGTAGCAGTTGCATCTACTCCTGCAATAACCTTTGAGTTTCTCTTGTCTGTATAAGAAGCACCTTCCATATCCACACGTGTAAGTTTTGTTGTCTCTTTGAAATTTAATTCCATTGTGACAATAGGAATCGTACCATCAAACACTGTTTGTAATTGACCAAATGGTGTTGTGTTTATAGTCAGTCCAGTCAATGCACATAGTTTTGTTCTAGGCATCATAGGATGTTGTATTGGATCTCCGATTACATTTCCGTCCTCATCACATTTTACAAACTTCGGAGTCAATACAAATACATCTGGGAATGTAAGCATGACTGCACTACCTCTACCAGATTTTGAGTTAGGGTGCATGCCACGTTTAAACCACTCTATTATTTCTATGACTCTATTGCTTTCTTTTTTATTTCTTGCTGCTAATTCAAATCTGAAACCAAACTCTCTACCTTGCATTCTTTCAAAGAACTGTATAGAGTTTTCGTTAGGTGCTAGTCCTGCTAATCCTGCAATGTTTTTTGGATTCAACGGACTATTTACTTTCATAGGATCAACAGCAGTCTTAACACCTTGTGCTGATCCTTGAATAATCTTAGTAAGATCGACTCCACCAACTTTAGCAACGTTACTTCCTGCACTTAGTTTTCCTGCAGCAAACTGCAAACCGCCACCGATAACTCCACCAGTTGCAGCAACTGCTGCAAACTTTCCTGCTTCATCTGCTGCAAGTGCTAGTGTTCCTAGTTTAAATTCGTTACTCCAATCTGCACCATACTTATATTGAAACTCATTAGGTAGTGGTAACATGCATCTAGATGACATCAAACCTTTATTTTTCTTATCTACTGCTTCTTTTTTCTTTTGTAAGAGTTGACCTACTGTTGTTACTTCACCGTTTTTTAATTTAACTCTTGTGTTTGGATCTACGTTTGGATCTGTAATATTAATTGTTCTACTACCAGAATATTTTTTCTTTGTCCCTCTAGAAGTTTCTCTTGTACTTATTAATCTACTCTCTGTTTTATATTCATTTAACGCATAGTCAGTAAAACTGTCTGTTGGAGCTCCAGATCCATATGCCTTTGCTAATGTATTTGCACCAGTTCTTACTACATCTGATATAACACTTCTATTATAAGATCCTAAAGCATCGTTAAATTGTTTAGCAACTGTTTTCTGTGCTTCATCATAACTATACTTCTCTATCTGCAAGAAAGAAGCATAAGGAATCGAGGAGAGACCAGTGGGATATTCAATTACTGTGTTTTGTTGTGACATTATCTATTGTAATGAAATTTTTCTAGAGGCAATGTACTTAATAATTGCACTTCACTTTCCTTTATTTCAAAAAAGATGCTATCAGCTCTTTTAGGTATATATTGACGTAAAGTTTTTTTAGGGAAACTCATACTATTTAGTGCCTTTAATCGAGCATTTGTTGTACGTATATAATGAATATTTGCACCAATTAGATTATTTTTCTTAAATTCCATAGCATATATGATAGGATATGCATCCCATTCCTTCAATTTGTCTGCAAATTTAGGATCGTATTCAAAGATATAAAACTTTCCTGCACTAGGTGACTCAGTAGCATCATCTAATAGTAGATTAAATACCTCGTCTCTAAGTTTGGAATTAGATATCTTACTTCCTTTTAGACTTTCTACCAGTCCATCGAATCTTGAGGTCTCGTTCTGTGATGACGACGAATTCTGCTCCATGATCTAATGCCCACTCCCTGCCAACGATAAATTTTGCTTGATTGACTGCATACTCTTTACATTCTTTCAAATAAGTTTTGCTTCGTGGATTCTTAGGTTTCTCTGTTTGTCTCTTGGGTTTGACCTCAATTAAATATTTTTTTAACTTTCCGTCCTGAACTATTTCCCAATAGAAGTCAGGAAAATACCTATGAAACTTGCCATCTGTAGGCTTTCTATATGGTATAGCAATCTCTTCAGACCACCATCTTTTCACATTTGGATTGGCATCACACCACTTCATTACTTCATGTTCCCAACCAGAACGATACACAACCCCAGTGGGGTCACCCATGTATTTCCTATAGTTTTTCACTCTATACTTTCCTTTTTTAAAATTCAGCATAAATACATATAACAAACCATACGGTTATTTATGGCATCCGCAAGAGGACTACAGAATTTCATGCAGGCTATCGGCAAGTCTGGTGGTATCTCTGCGTCTAATTTATACCAGTTTTCTTTTCAACCAACACCAAGGTTAGAGAAATTTTTTAAAGATAATGTGTTTGATGAGTTTTTAAAACTAACAGATAATGGTGATACAATAAACTTACAGTTACTATGCAATGAGATACAGTTGCCAGGTGTGACATACTCAGCATTTGATGTTAAGTCAGTGCATAAAGGTATCACACAAAAGATGGCAACAGCAAAGGTATATAATGAATTAGATGTTAGTTTCTTTATGGATGGTACATCATTACCATTAAGATTTTTTAGAGCATGGCAAGACTTCACCTCAAATGGAGTTGGTGGTAATCCTGAGTTCTTCTATGACGATCAACCATATAAGAGAGCATTCGCATCTAATTACTATGAGGACTATGCATGTGATATGTTTATCAGTAAGTTAGAAAAATATAATTCACCTCAAGGAGAACCCAAAGACTTAGGGGGAGATAATGGAGACTACAAAAACCCATGGAATGCTAGACTTGTAAAAGCATATCCATACACTGTAGCATCAATACCATTCTCTGCAGGTCCTGCACAACTTGTTAAGGCAACTGTTGGGTTTTACTACGAGTATAGTCATTTAATGACCTTCAGTTGAGCTACTATATAATATACTGAAATTATAAATTATGGCATTACCTGAGATTGCAACGCCTATCTATACATTGACAGTCCCTTCTACAAAGAAGAGAGTAAAGTATAGACCATTCCTAGTCAAGGAACAAAAGTTATTAATATTGGCATTGGAGAACGATGACCAAGAACAAATATTAGACGCTATAACTAAGACTATCCAGAACTGTCTGCATACAAAAATCAAAGTAGAGGACATGGCACTGTTTGATATCGAGTACTTATTTTTACAGATACGTGCTAGATCAATCAGTGAGGAGATTGAGATGAAAGTTACGTGTGCTGATGATGGAGAGACTACTGTGGATGTAAAATTTATGGTAGATGATGTCAAAGTCAATTTCCCCAAAGGACATACTAACGTAATTAAAATAGATGATGATCTTACTGTCGAGATGAAGTATCCTGATCTAGATTACTTTACTAAGGTCAACTTCATAGGTGAAGAACCAGATGCATATGAGTTAGTCGCTAAATGTATCAAGAGAGTTTATGTGGGTGAAGATGATTACACTGCAGATTCTGTTGAGGAGTCAAAGAAGTGGGTAGAAGGATTAACCAATGCACAGTTTGATAAGATACAAGCATTTTTTGAGACCATGCCAACTCTTAAGCATGTATTGAAGGTCAAAAATCCTAAGACTAAAGTTGCAAATGAGGTAGTACTGGAAGGATTATCTGATTTTTTCGCATAGCCCTCTTCCACGAGGGCATCATGGTCTTCTACCAAACTAATTTTTCTCTCGTTCAACACCATAAATATAGCTTGACAGATATAGAAAATATGATCCCGTGGGAACGGGAAGTATATGTGAACATGTTAGCAACTCATCTCCAGAAGGAGAGAGATCGCATCGCTGAAGAAAACCGACGCTAATGGACACTTCCGTAATTACTAGTTTTTTCAAAAAGGCAGCAAAGAACCTTGCTGTTGGGATAGCTGGTGCAATTGAATCTAGTGACGATACAAAATTAGTTCCCGCTATAGCACCAATACCTGTAGAGGCTGTAGATAAATCATATGGAACGACAACACCTATAGAGAAACCAGAGAACGAAGACAAATATGAAGAAGTAGTACTAGAAGCAATAAAAGAAGTAGCACAACAGAGAAACTTACCATACGAAAAGAAACCAGAAGTTGCACTAGAGAAAGGTGGTATAGTTAAACGTGAGACTATTGCAAAGGTTGGTGAAAAAGAACCAGAGATTGTACAACCAGTCAAAGATTATGGTGAGTCAGTAGAACAGATATACAAACAAGGTGCATCATTAATAATAAGTTCATCATTAGGTTTCTTAAAAACACTACCTCCATCTCCTGCTAAAGCTAGTGTAATAGCAGAAGCAAATAGATTAAAAGGTATATTTGGAATAGCAGAGACACCAAAACCACAAGCAACTATTGGATTGAAAGCACCATTAGTATGGTGGGGTGGCAAAAAACAAACTGCAACTGGTGCACCAGTAACTAAAACTACAGAACAGACACCAGAGAAATCAACCAGATCATTCATGGGTAACCCTATGAGGATGCTAAAGAACCTTAAAAAGACTGGTAGTAAAGGTCTTAAGTTATTAAAAAAATATGGTGGAAAGGCAGGAAAAGGTATAAGAAAAGTAGCAGCATCAGGTACTAAGTTGGTGAAGGGTGCAAAGAAAGCATCAATGGCACTGTTAAAGAAAGGATCTAAGAAGATCGCTACTAAACTAGGTGGTAAGGCAGTAGCAAAAGTAGGTGCAAAAGCATTAGGTAAAGGGTTACTTAAGAAGATACCATTTGTAGGTCTTGGTGCAGGATTGTTATTTGCAGGACAACGACTGATGGCGGGCGACTTCAAGGGTGCTGCTCTTGAAGCTATGTCTGGTGCAGCATCTATGATACCTGGTGCAGGAACTGCTATATCCATAGGACTTGATGCAACACTTGCTGCTAAAGACATGGGCGTATTGCCAGGTCAAAAGAAAGCAGAAGACCAAGTTGGAGCAGCACCAGCTCCAGATCCTAGTAGGGATATGTATGGGAGACCGATCATCTTGAATCCACCGACTATGAAGGCATGGAAGAAGGCAGTAAATCGTGCAGCAAAAGATGGTATAAACTTGCCTATGAGTGTGTCATCTTCATATAGAAGTCCAGAACAGCAACAAGCATTGATAAATGCAGCTGAAGCGGGCGATGAGAACGCCATAAATCCTGCACCTGTAGGACAGTCACCACATGGACAAGGTTGGGCAATTGATATTGACTTCTACTCAAAAGCAAACGAATGGATGAGAGAGAAAGGTAAGAAGTTTGGGTTTGAATGGCAAGGTGAAGGAGATCCAGTACATTTTGATTATGAAAACAATGAGAAAAATGATAAGTGGTTGCAACCTGGTAAAAATAAATGGATCCCAAATATTGATCCTGTTACATCAGAAACAAAATCATCAGGTGCTGTTAAGACTGCATCTGGAACAGGTAGTGCAATATCAGCACCATCTGGATCTGGATCAAAAGAGACTTTAAATGAAGAACCAGTAACACAAGGATCAAAAGATTCATCAGGAAATGTGGTTGTTGCACCAAGAGTAGTTCCTGTTAATATGCCACCTAAAGAAGTTATAGTATATAAATGGATGGATCAACATGAGATAGACGAAGCAATAGAGTTGCAGATAGGTCCTATGGATAAAACTTCCAACTACGTTCTGAAGTACAAGTAACATGAAAGCATTACCTCCAGCTATGTCGAAACAGGGTGTTGGACTTTCCAAGTTCATCGCTAATCCTAGTGCCCTTACAAAGGCAATGGATCTTCCTGCGTCTAAACAGACCATTGATGTATCTGCAACTGATGTAACACCCAAACCAGTAGTAGCACCAAAGGCGTTACCAGCTGCAAATCTCGTACCAGACCCTGTAGCTGCATATGGTAAAGATGCTGAAGGTAATACAATATATGATAAGAAAGAAAGGATAAGACAATTCAAAGAAAATAGAGATAAAGCGAGAGGATTTGTATCACCTCCAAAAGAAGCAGGAGACATACCAAAGGTAGATAAGTTAGAAGATGCAGGAATAGGTGAGAAAGATGTCAAAGAAAAGGTCAAGAAAGATTTAGAAGATAATCTTGAAATAGATCCTAAGATGAAGAAGGCATTTATGGATGCCTTAGCACTCCCTGCTAAATCTGCTGCTGTTGCAATGACAGATTTATTAGAGAAGATTCCTGCACCAAGTAAGGAAGCATCTAAGATATTGAATAGAAATATATCTAAGATATCTAATTCATTCAAGTTAGGTGCTGCTAGTGCTGAAGTTGCTAACGATGAAGAAGATAACGATAAGAAAGATGATAAGAAGGGAGGAAGTGTTATTGGTGGTCTTCTTGCCAAGGCAATTAATTTTGTCAGGGGTAAAATGGGTGGTGGAGACTCAGGAGGTGGTGGAGATCAACCACAACTACCATCAGCACCACAACAGAATTTGTTACCAAGTGCATCGGGAGATCCTACATTTGGAAGACGTGCACCATATACAGGAACTGCTGATGGTATAGGCATGGGTGATGGCTCAGGCAGAGCTATGCAACCTATTAAGAAAACTAGATCAATGGCATCTAAGTTGTTTGGTCTAACACCTATGGGTATGGCATTCAATGCGGGCAAAGGTTTACTCAAGGGTGCAAAAGGATTAGCTGGTAAGATGGGTAAAGATGGACTAGGTGGTATAGCTAAGAAAGCATTTGCTATGACACCCATGGGTATGGGTTTGAAACTTGGTATGAAAGCATTCGGTGGTATCAAAAATATATTTGCACCAAAAACTGAACAGACAACTAACCTAACTGAACTGACTGATAAAACTATACAAGAGAATAGAGAGAGTGCTGACGCCAAGACACAGAAACAAATTGATGTCGCTGCAGGAACTGGTGCTGCTGTCGCTGCAGGTGCACCAAGTCCACCACCTATGCAACAAGAGGGTGGCGAACTTGCTCAACCAAAGATCAAAAAATCTGGATACCTCGATCTCTATAACAGGACTTCTCAATTCTAATGTCAGTTAATACTCAGTCAAATTTTAATCTTTACCAATTCTTCATTGCGGACTATCCTCCCATTGGAGTTAATCAAGTGTTGTATGTAAAATACACTGAGGATATCATGTCTGCTACTATGCTTATGGAAGTACAGGTTACAGATACTGAGACTGGTTTTATATCTGAACTAACAGGTATGGAGAACGTGTTTATTCGTATTGGAGACAGTGAAGGTGCAACTGAAATTGGAGGAGACTTTGTTATATACGATATACAAGATAGAAGAAATATAGGTGGTAAATCATCTGCAGTACTGATGATGTGTAGGGTTGATTTTTTAAACAACGCTGCTAACAAAATATCACGTAGATTTGGTAAAGGTTTAGGTAAAAAAATACATGAGGTAGTGAGAAAAGAAATAATGATAGACTTGATTGGTGTTGATGAATCTAAGTTATTAAACTTTGAACCATGTGTCAATAATTTCTCATTCGTATCACCGTACTGGAATCCATTTACTGCAATAAGATGGTTAGCTACCAAGGCAATACCAGCTGCAAAAGGTAGTGGTAAGAATGCAACTGCAGGATATGCTTTCTATGAGACAAGATCAGGATATAATTTTGTTTCATACGATTCATTTGCCAGTAAAGAACCAGTAGTGAGAATGGTTGTAGGACATGAGGGTGGAGAGTTAGAAGATGAAGAAGATACAGGTATCATTGCTTTAGATAAACTAACTATTGAAACGTCAGTTGATTTATTGAAAGGATTGAACTTAGGTTCATACTCTAGTAATGTGATGACATTAGATATAAAAGACATGAAATTTGAGCAACATCCTTTTAGCATCAATAAATATTATCAAGACGTTAGTGTAATGAACTCAAGGAGAGTACCAGAGTTTTACAAGGGATTTGATACCAACGTAACATATACTAGAATTATGTCCAAATTATCTGACTCTGCTTTGTTTACCGAAGGCACATATACACAGGGATTTACAAAGCAACTTTCACAATCCAGTTTAAGGGAAAAATTATTTTATGGTAAAAAAGTAGTTGTAGAGCTTGTTGCAGATTACTCACTAGAGATAGGTGAGGTAGTACAGTTAGATGTATATAAAGGTACGAGTGATCGAGAGCAAGACTTTGCAACCTCTGGTAAATATGTTATCGGTAGAGTTGAAAGAACATTCAAATCTAGTGAAGATAAAATGTCATCTAAAATCACATTATATACAGACTCAGATGGTGAGGAATCATAATGGAAAGTCTTGCTAATTTTATAGGTAGAGAAGGGTTCAACTGGTGGGTTGGACAGGTAGAGAATGATGGTGCAAAATTCTGGAATGCTGATCTAGATGGTGGTGCAGGAGATTTTGATTATGGAGATTGGGACTGGACTAATAAAGTTAAGGTTAGAATTATAGGATATCATACTCCAAATAGAAAAGAGTTACCTACCTCAGATCTACCATGGGCACAGGTATTGATGCCACCCATATACTCACAACGTTCTGGTATTGGATCAGTGCACCAATTACAACTTAACAGTTGGGTTGTTGGATTCTTCATGGATGGTACATCTGCACAGATTCCTATTGTCATGGGAACAATCAGTGATGAGAATCCTACTAGCAGTTATGGCGTAGCTGGTGGTAAAGAAGAAGGATTTGCAAGACTAGCATCAACTGACTATAAAAGGCGTGACCATACTGGTGATGGTAGTTCTGCAGCTAATACTGGTAGTACAGTTCAAACTAATGAAGAGACAGGTGTAGATGAAGCACCAACTAATAATGCAGGACATAAAACAGAAGAGGGAACAGAAGATAGTAAAAACGAACGTGGTGCAGCAAAAGAACAGAGTGAAAAGCAAAAGTTAGCAGACGAGAAACAAAAGGTAACAGTCCATGTTGGTAATGGTAAATGTGGATCAGAGACTGCTACTAAATTAGAAGCACCTATGGCAGAGTTTATGAAGTTTGCTCGTGGTATAGAGAAGAATGATATCAATCAATTTGTTAATAAATTAGATGGTGCTGTCGTTGATTTAGACTACGAAATTAATCTAGTACAACAACGCATACAAAAGAAACTAACTGGATTGACTGCTAATATCAAGGGTGTGGTCATGGAAGAAACCAACAAACTTGTACAAGAAGGTTTAGAAAAACTTAGTGTGCCAGATCCTGAGTTAGATGTTGCAGTCAGAGATCAATTAAAGAGTGTTGGAGATCTTGTTTCATGTTTATTCAAACAGTTAATAGATGAGTTAGGTGACTTTATAAAAGGACTATTGAAAGATCTAGTAGAAAATGTGTTAGACACTGCACTATGTCTTGTACAAAATATTCTTGGTGATATCATGAAGAAACTCATGGATGCTATCACGGGTGCATTGGGTATATTGAAAGGTATTACGGGTGCTATCAAAGGAGCAACAGAGAAGATACAAAACTTACTTAACAAGGTTGGTGATTTCATAGATCTATTTTGTGATGGAGAACTATCATGTGCTATTGGTGCATCAGTATTTGAGACTGGTCTTGGTGCAAAACCAAAAGGTCTTGAAGGAGCAGCAAAACAAATTGCACAATATAAAGTCAAACCTCCTAATGCTGTATCAATCGTTGGTAAGGGCATACCTATCAAAGGATTTGTTCCTGCAGTAGATCGTAATGGCGTGAAGAAAATATTTGACACTGCTAGTGGTGCACTTGTTGACCTTGAAAGTGCAGCTGGTGTAGCAACTGGACTGTCACTCAAAAACTTTGATACACGAGGACCTTTAGAGAAATTTGAAGATCTTAATTTCTATGACTCATCTGGTAACGTAGCATCATCAGCAGTACAGTGTGCTAACTCTATATTAAACAAGAAACCATGCTTCCCAGAAATGGTATGGGATAACTTGCAGTCCACCAGTCCAATCAAAGCATTACCTATCGTTGATGATATAGGACAGATCCTTGGCGTATTGATGAGAAAGAAAGGATCAGGTGTTAGTGCAGAAGCAACAGTCAAAGCACAGTTTACATGTAACGAACCAGAAGGAAGCGGTGCTAAATTCAAACCAAATATTATAAATGGTAAGGTTGATTCTATTGAAGTTATAAATCCTGGCATAGGATATGGATTTGATCCTGCAAGCACATATTGCCCTAACGAACAGTACGCTATATTAGTTGATAAAGTAGGATTACAAGAACATGTAAATGATGGTGAGTACATAGAACAAGTTATTACTGGATCTCCTGATATATTACAAGTGGTTGATACAGACTATGATGAAGATCATATACTTATTGCAACCATAGATCCATCATTCAATACTAATTTGACTGTTGGATTACAAGTAAGAACAAAATCTGGTCATGAATTCACATTGAACTTTAATAATAAGTTCCCAACACTTGTAATACCACAAGATGCAACAGCAATATATGCTAAGTGTGGTGATGTAATTCCTAAGTTAGATGATGTTAGTATCATAAATGTGGGAACTCAGTATGTTAATCCAGTAATTACTATTGGTTCTGGAGATAAGAAGAGAGAGATTGGATCTGCCACTACAGATTCACAAGGTAGATTAATCAAAGCAACTGTAACAGAAGCAATATTAGGTTTTGTTAAACCTATTGTAGAAGACAAGGCAGAAAACGGAACAGGAACTGGTGCATTGTTGAGTACTGTATATACATACACAAGTCCAAGAGAGATTAGAGATAATAATATCTTGCCACTCACACAATATATTGACTGTGTAGGTCATCCTATGATACAATCTGCTATAGAAGAAGAACAGGCTGGACTTATTGATACAGGATTTAATCTAGTGAACAGTCAGGACACAACAACCACAACAAGTTCTTCCGACACTACCACAACCACAACACCGACTGTCTCTGATCCTGTATCAACCCCAGTTAATCAAGATACTACACAACAGAATACACAACAGAATACTCAGCAAACTCAACAAACTCCACCATCAACACCGCCCGCACAAAATAATCCACCACAACAAGGTGGTTATGGAGGTTACTAATGTCTGACATAAATCCATTTACAGGTGGGACTAACGATCCTAACACAGCACCTGATACAAAAATAAAATATCCATATAACTGGGTGCAAGCAACATCTGCGGGTCATATGTTCGAGATGAACAATACCAAGGATGGAGAATACATACGTTTGCTCAATGCAAATGGCAATTTTTTGAATATAGATGAGAAACAAAACAACAACCTAGTTTCTTATAATGATACATATATCTTATCAGACCATAATCTTGTTATAAAAGTTGGTAAGGACGTAAATTCTGACCGAATGGCACTACACATTGTGGGCGATGTCAATATTTACGTTGAAGGTGATATGCACACTGAGGTCGAAGGTGACCGTTATGATAGAGTCAATGGCAACTACCAGATGCAAGTCGGTGGAGTGGCAACGATTCAATCAGATGAGAACTTAGCAATACAAGCTAAGAATGAAATGAAATTACAATCCAATGCCTACACAAACAAGACAACGTTCTTGGAAAATGATTTGAGTGCGGGTGGTTCTATTAAAGAGAACGTAAGAGGTAATTATGAAGTTAAGATATTAAAATCATCATCCACATTCTCTGTTGTTAGTAACGGAGACATCAGATCAAGAGCATCGGGATGCAGATACGAATATACATTCGGAAATCATCTCAATAAAGTTGTTGGTAAGATGAGAACACAGGTGGGTGGTGCAAGTCAATCATGTATTAAAGGAGGAGCATTTCCTGGCATGTTTGACACACCTGATAGTAATTCCTACAAATTAAATGTCGCAGGAACCATTGACCAACAAGCATCTGGTGACGTTATTATTAACGCAACTGGAAACGTCGATATTGATGGTACTGAGATATACTTGAATTGATAGTAGATTTCATAGAGTAACATGACACAACATCACATGTCAGTAAGTAAGCAGGAAGCAGAATTTTTAAAGTGTATTCTTGCAAAACATTTAGACGATTACGTCGAGGAACTAGTGCGAGAAGATAAAACAGGCAACGCAATGGATAATATGAAGGCAAATAGAGAAGCAGGACTTGAGTTAATGAGTAAGGTTGAGGACACGATCCGACGTGCTGCTAGAGCAGGAAACGACACGTACTTTACAAAGTCCTAACCCTGTGCTATACTAATTTTATCATCGCATCCTATTAATGCATAACGAAGAACTAGAACCACTCGACGAGTGCCTTGAACAAGTAATAGTTGATATTGCTTCCAGAAAATTTGTACTAATCGGTAATAAAGGAGAACGAAAAGAACTTGATTGTGACATGGAACAATTCATGTCAGTTCTCAATACAATTCGTGAATTGACTCCTGTTGAACAAGTTACTTACGTCTAATGTCTTATAACCACACATATAGTCAGATCAAGGACATATTAAAAGAGTCCAAGAAGGTGACTAAACCTATGATGCTGCAAATTGCACGTCTTGCCATTGTAGAAACTCTAGGAGATAGAGTTGAAGCAGATAAAATTGAATGGGACAGTAAATTTATTGATCTAGACGCTGATAGTCTGGACATGGTAGAACTTGTCATGTTCTTAGAAGAATGTTTTGGCATTGAAATACCAGATGAAGAAGCAGGAAACATAGTTACTGTTGGTGATGCCTGTGCAACGATCAAGAAATGCAAAGCAAACAAAGGCAAGAGTAAAAAGATCTCTGCTGCTACACTGAAACAAACTCCAGTTCCACATCCTGAGAGTCCTATGATGTCAAAACCACCAGGTCAGTACATCAATAAAGATATCTCCAGTAAGGATACACAAGAAGCAATGGAAAGACTACATGATGACATCAGAGAATCTAAAGATAATACCGAACTTTCTTGAGTTCTATACGTTTAACGAACTATACAGTCAGTTTAATAGTCCAAACTTTCCATGGTTCTGGACACAATCACAGGGGGAACCAGAGCAGTATGTAAATTTACTGTATTTTGATCACCAGTTTTCTAGTGCAATGAATCCTACACTTAATAGATGTCTTATGGCAGCAACAAATAAGTTAGATGTGATTGCAATACTAAGAGTCAAATTAAATGCTACGTGTAGAAATGCACCAGAGCAAGAATGGCATACTGATTGGCAGATATCCACACCAAGTAAGACTTGTGTGTTATACTTAAATGAAAATGATGGTTACACTGAGTTTGAAACAGGTGAGAAGGTGATGAGTCAAACAAATACTGCTGTTATATTTGACACCAACATCAAACATAGAGGTGTACCTGCTACAAATGTGGATCGTAGAATGGTATTAAATATAAGTTACTTTGAAAAATGATAGATCAATTTTGTGAATGGTTTGAGGGTGAGTTTGATAATTGGACACAGGCAGCATCCAATCCTACAAAGTGGGCACATATAATAGTGAAGCATGAGAAGTTAGATGACTATAAGTATCATACATCTTCTCGATATAGTTACATGGACAAACCATACAGAGAACAGACTGTAGAAATAGAATATGTGTCACCAGAATTGATAATAGTTCATAATCCTGCATGTGATATGTGTTTCAGATGGAGAGAAAAATATTTTGAGGGAGAATCTGAACCAGACTGTACTTGGAAGGACACTCCATTAGAGAGTAAAGCACGATTATATGAGAAAGAATACCACACTTGGGACAAAGGATATTGGGAAGGTAGCGAAGGATTCTTTCTCTTCAAAAAAACTGTATAAATATACTTGATAGTATTATTGTAAGCATGTAGTGGCAACTCGTAAGATATCTGACCTTACATTGTTAGGAGTAGATCAAGTATCATCATCTGATACTCTACTGTTACTAGATAACTCAGACCCAACCGATCAAAATAAAAGATCCGCAGTAGGAAGTATTTTTACTGCAGTTCCGTCTGGAACATACACAGCACCTGGCGTTCGTTTTGAAGGCAAGACTGCTACTGGTGTATTTTCTGAGACTCAGGGACAGGTTGGTCTTGCTATGGGAAATGCGAGATTAAACTTACAGAAAGTTGGAACTACTCTTAACATACAGGCAAGAGACGATGCTGATACTAACCTAGACTTTACTATATCTGCACAGGGTACTGGTAAAATACGTCTAGGTTCTATTTTGGCAGTTAATGACCTTAACTTTATCGTACCTAACTCTATTGATGAGACAAAGGTAGCAAAGTTTAGTTCATCTAACTTAGTTGCGGGTATTACTAACATCTATTCTTTCCCTCCTAACACAGATGCGGATGCGAATTTCACTGATGAATTAGTAACACTTAAAGCTGCACAGACTATAGAGAACAAGACTATTGTATCTCCCAGTTTTTCTGGTAGTGTTGCAATGGTTGATTTTGCTACTACTGGTAACGCAACTATTGGTAATGAAGCGTCTGACAGTTTAACTGTTAATGCAGGGTCAATATTTTCTGCATCTGCAACGTTCGCTAACACTTTGATCGCACAACAATCACTTACCTTAACAGGTGATTTGATTGCAAACAGTCATATTGATATGGTTGATGATAAGATTATTAAGTTAGGAACTGATGATGACCTTCAAATTGTATACAGCAATGGTACAGATGCATCAACAATAACAGATACATCTACAAATGGTTTAACTATTAGTAGTGCTGATGTTGAACTTGCTTCTGGTTCTAATAAGTTCTTTAAGGCAAGCACAACAGATACTGTCATTTATCATAACAACGCAACTCGTGTAACAACGACTGCAACAGGTATAAACATTAACGGAGCTATTGATGCTGTCACATCTATCACAGGCAGTGGCGACATCGCTATTGCTACTAATAAGTTTACTTTGGATAGTGCTAATGGCAATGCAGTATTCGGGGGGAACATTACAGGTGGTGGCGACATCACCGCATCAAGTGGAACTGCATTCCAACTTGGGTCATCATCATCTGCCAAACTCGGTGTTGGTAGAGCAGCTGCCACGTATAATCTAGAGGTTGAAGGGGATATATACTCTACAGGTTCTACGATTATTGCAGGAAATGGATCCGTTGGTAAGTTCATCCTTCAAAAGGGTGCTGCTGCTATCGGCATACACTTTACTAACAATGTTGGAACCGATGAAGCTGTCATAGATGCTTCTGGTCGTTTCGGTATTGGTAAAACACCAGCTAAAAAGTTGGATGTTTCTGGTGATGCGGGTATTGATGGTGACATAACTATTGTTACAACCAATCCAACAAACAACACAGGTGGTAAAATATCTGCAAGAGAACTTGTTCTTACAGATCCTTCCACAGGTGCAACAACCACATTAAACGCGATAAGCGGAGGTGGTGGTCTCTCAAGAGGCAAGGTATTCTTCTTATCTAATTAACACGTCATGGCGACTAAACAGAATGGAGTTCTAGCAACATTTACTCCGACAGTATCAAAATACACGAATAAAACAACAACCAATGCTCTTGGACAGATAACTGCAACTGCTTGGATGATGTATACAGTTCCTGCTGCCACGTTGATGAGTGGTAAATTGTTGGTGTCAAATAATACAGGTGGTGCTGCTACGATAAATGTTGGTCTTGTAGAACAAACAGAGGTATTACAACTAGATGCACTAGCATCACAACCCAATGACCCTAACACAGGATCATCATATACAGGATATGGTCAGTTAAGTTTTCCAAGTGGATCAGTAAATGACTATGCAACATCAATCGCTATAAAATATTCTAACTTAGCAAACGGACCTTTCCAAGTGGGAGAAGTTTTGTCATGGACAAACAGTAACAGAGGTGCGGGTGCTGCTGCTAACATGACAGGAATAATTCATTATGTTGATGCAACAAATAGTAAGTTATGGTTGAGGAACATGACTCATCCACTAGCATTAGAGTTACCATCTGGTGACCACACCTTTACTGGTGGCACATCAAATGCAACATGTTCAATTGGTACATCATATGCAGGAACTACTGTTAATGTTGGACATAGTGGTAAGATAAGATTCTATGATTCATTGAATGGTAGAATATTCTTTAACAATCTTGAGTTTAGAAATAATCTAGACTATGCATACCTATATGATAATGATGCTAACGAAGTTCGTGAGCAAAATAACAACAACGTCAATAGATCTAATGGTAGAATCTGGAGACCTGTTGCTACAACAACTACTGAATATAATAATGCAGGAGGTGCATCAACACCAGCTACAGAATTCATTGATGCTAATGGTGTTGAGTTGTTAATATCTGGAGTATCACAGTGTGCTGCAGAACAATTCATTGTTCAAGATAAATCAGTCAATGACAATGACACCTATGAGTTGAGTGGATTGGTCTTAGGAGCACATCAATCTGTTTTTGTTAGTTCTTCTGCTGCAGTTACATTCAATCTAATAGGATTTGAAGAGGTAGCTGAGGTAGCTTCATAACCCAGAGAATTAGAAAATGGCACTTACTAGACTAAAGAACGTCTTTACATCAAAAACTGGACGTTGCCTATATGTCAACTCTGATGATTTTGATGCATCAGACGCATTTGATAATAGAGGTAACTCTCCTAACCGTCCTTTCAAAAGTATTCAGAGGGCGTTAGTTGAAGCAGCAAGATTTTCATATAAGAGTGGTCAGTTTAATGACACATTCGAGTCATTTAGTATAGTATTATATCCTGGCGATTATGTTATTGATAACAGACCAGGCACAAACACAACTGGACAAGCATTTACAGACGACGATATTTTAGAACTAAGTGCATCTAGTGACATGACGTTAGTAGATGAGAGTGGTAATGTCAATCCAAACAACGTATTATATAAATTTAACTCAGTAGAAGGTGGAGTTATAGTTCCTAGAGGTACATCTATCGTAGGTATGGACTTACGTAAGACTAAATTACGTCCTCTATATGTTCCTGATCCTGCATCTGGATCTATTGCTAGTTCTGCAGTATTCAGAGTTACTGGTGGATGTTATTTCTGGCAGTTCTCATTCTTTGATGGTATATCACAGGGTGTGTATAAAGACCCTGCACAACCAAGTGCATCTTCACCTCCAACATATTCTCACCACAAACTCACATGTTTTGAATATGCTGATGGTAAAAATATTTTGTCGTCAGTTAATGATACAAGTGGTAATTCATTATCAGTTAGTGACTTACAATTATACTATCAAAAAGTAGCAAAAGGATGGTCAGACATTCCCGATAGTACAAGTGTTATATCTGCTGATGAATTACAAGCACGTGTAGAAGAGAACAGGATCGTAGGTCCTAACACAGCAGGTCCTAAAACAATCAATAGTATTGTTACTGACTTTGTTAGCACAAACGTATTCACAACAACAGCAGAGGTAACAACTGCTGATGCTCACGGGTTCTCAGTTGGAACTCCCGTATTGCTTGAAGGTGTCACAGGAACTGATGCATCAAGATTTAATGGATCGTTCTTTATCAGTGCGATACCAACACCAACAACATTTAGATATACTATTAAGAATCCTGGCACAGGTGCACCATCTGGTAACCCAACTGCGGGTGGATCAACGGTGAAGGTGGAGGTTGACAACGTCGACAGTTCATCACCATATATCTTTAACATATCTCTACGTTCTACATGGGGTATGCAAGGTATGCATGCTGATGGTAGTAAAGCAACTGGATTCAAATCCATGGTTGTTGCACAGTTCACTGGTGTATCACTACAGAAAGATGACAACGCATTCATTAAGTGGGATGGATCAGCATATATTGCAGGATCCCACACTGATGGAGATAGTATATTCAAAGCATCATATAGAAACTTCCACGTAAAATGTTCTAATGACTCAGTTATACAGGCGGTATCAGTGTTTGCTGTTGGATTTGCAGATCACTTTGTTGCTGAGTCTGGTGGTGACCAATCTATCACCAACTCTAATAGTAACTTTGGTTCATGTGCATTAAGAGCAAAAGGATTTAAAACAACACCATTTACGCAGGATAAAGCTGGTACTATAACACATATCATACCGCCACAGAAGTTAGCAAGAACATATGCTGCAGTCGGTGGATATACATTTACACTTACATTTAACAATAAATTAGTACAGTCAAGTCCAGCTAACAACAGTCATGGCATTGCAGTCGGTGATTATATAAGATTTGGAACAGCAGATCATCCAGAGTCATATCTAGTATCAGCAGTTGCATCTGGCACAGGAGAACTAACTCTTAATAGAGGTTACAGAAATATCAGTAGTGCAGTCAGCGGTGCTAGTCAGACTGCATATAAAGGAACAGTCAGTGAAATACCTGTTGGTTATGTTGCACTTGACGTACAGAAGATACAAGATAACGCATCACAAGGTAACAGTCAGTGGGCTATCAACCAGTCAGGTATATCAGTCGGTGACTCAGTAATCAATGGTGGTAATTCATACTTAGCAACGTCAGTTGCAGGATCTGGATCCACAGCAGGAGCAGGATCAGGACCTGTGCATACATCTGGTGCAGTCGTAGATAATGAAGTTACATGGGCGTATATTGGTGCAGTCAACACAAGACTATACTTGTATGG
>Ga0209036_1000119_pt1 | contig 30604 bp, 24 predicted proteins | sample MarorgKNORR_S2LV_3_FD_188222 | JGI IMG/M metagenome (GOLD analysis project Ga0209036, IMG submission 188222) | Marine microbial communities from the Southern Atlantic Ocean, analyzing organic carbon cycling - DCM_A/KNORR_S2/LV (SPAdes) (version 2) | ecosystem: Environmental > Aquatic > Marine >... | reverse complement strand
GAACACCGGCCGAGGGCGAAAAGGCACTCAAACGGTTACCATCCCGGCGACTGCCCCCCGGCGCCCGGAACCTCTCCCCGAACCAACTCAAGTCCCGTCGCGAGCAGATTCAACAGCGGCGCCTGGCCACGGTCCGCAGCCGGATCACGGAACTGGAGGCCAAGCGGAAAAAGGGCCGGATCACCGAAAAGGAAAAGTCATTGCTCAACTCGCTCCGGCAGTATCTGGCGAACCATCAGAAGCGGCTCAACCGCGAACGAACGACCAAGCGCTTGGCCAAGCCCTCGACGGCACCGGCACCGGCAAAGCCTTCCACTTTGACCTCTCCCAAGCCGCCTTCGATACCCAAGCCCCCCATCCTGCCGCCACCTCCCAAACCTGCACCGAAGAAAAATTAATTCCACCGGGTCGACCCGACGCCCGCCTTTCGATGGAAGCCACCGCACCGCTAGCAGACACGGATCTCCGAACTGATGAGGAGTTGATCACGGCCGTGGTGGGTGGGGAGGTCGACAGCTTCGAGGAACTCATTGTCCGCTACCAGCCACGGATCTTCGGCATGGCGCGGAAATATTTCAGAAACGAGTCGGATGTGGAGGATGTCGTGCAGACGATTTTCACCAAGACGTACCAAAAACTGGGTAGTTTCAATCACACCGCGCCTTTCGAGCACTGGTTCATGCGCCTCTCGGTGAATACCTGTTACGACGCGCTCCGCCGCAAGTCCAAGCGTCACGAACAGGCGATCACCGACGTGATGTTTGAAAACGAAACCGATGACGCATGGCACAACCGGCTGGGGAGCATCCCCGATCCCAACGATCAGGAGGCATTGGACAAAGCCAGCGAACTGGTGCACACCGTCATCGGACAGGTCTCGGAAAAGGCGCGGATCGTCCTGACTTTGCAGGAACTCGAAGGGCGATCGATTAAGGAAATTGCCGAGATCACAGGCTGGTCGATCTCGCTTGTCAAGGTGCAGGCATTCCGTGCCCGAAAGGAAATGCGGGCCGCCGTGGAACGATTCCTGAGCCGGGAGGAAAGATTGTAACCCATGCCCAATCAACAGCGTTATATCAACGAGGCCATGAACGCCGACGAAACCGAACAGAAAATACTGCAACTCGCCAAAGCCATCCCGGCTGACGAACGGGTGCCGTCCGGTTTTGCCATGCGCGTGATGTCCCATGTTCGCGAGATTCATACCCGCGAAACCAGTCAGGCCGACGAACAGTTCCTCCGCCTGGCACGAAACATTCCGGCCAACGAGCATGTGCCGTATGCCTTCGAGAAACGCATCATGGCCCACGTGCGGGCGTTGCTGAACGAAAACCCGTTCACGATCTGGTCACGCATGCTGTGGCGCGCTGTGGCGCCCTGCCTCGGCGTGATGCTGCTGGCCATCGTGCTGGCCTTTGGCCGGGGCGACTCAAACGGGACGGAACCATTGGCCACCGTCGATCCACCCGTTGAGGCTCCCGACCAGAACGCCATCGACTTCGAAACCGTCCTGCTCGCGTCGTTCGACGACCTCGAATACACATGGTAAACGCTTGGAAACCCATCTTGGCAGCCATCGTCATATTCGCCGCGGGCGTGGTGACCGGCGGTCTAGTCTTGGACGTGGCCACACCCCAGCCGGCGCGCGCGTTCCCCCGGACGTTTAACCCTGACCGCGGCCATCACGGTGTCGAACATCGCCACGGCTCCCGCATGGAGGGCCAGCTCAACTGGTTGATGCGCCGCATCCAGCGTGACCTCAAACTCACCGACGAGCAAACCGCCAAAGTGGAGGCGGCGTTCAAGGAGAGTCGCGAGGAGATGAAGGTCGCCTTTGAGGAACTGCGACCGCGGTTGCGCGCCTCCACCGAGAAGCTCAAGGACAAGCTCCGGGGCGATCTCACCGAGGAACAGGTCGAGAAATTTTCAAAGTACCTGCGTCCCCCCACATCGCGTGACCGTTTTAAGGGCGGTCCGGGCAATCGCCCACCAGGGGTAAGGGGAGAAGACCGCACGCGCCGCGGCCCACGTAGCCGTGAATACCGACGCCCCGAACACAAGGTCGAGGCGGATCCGATTCTCGAAAAACCGATCAACTGATCCGGCCAAGCAGCCGCTCGCAAATAGAATCTGCGTCCTCCCCGCCGGCCCAGTCCAACCTCTCGCAGATCATTTGGTTTCGAAACCACGACCGCTGCCGCTTGGCAAACTGCCGCGTCTTAATCTTCACCTGCTCGACCGTTTCCTCCAGGCCAAGCGCCCCGTCGATGTGGCTGAGCACCTGCCGGTAACCCAGCGCCTGGCAGGCGTTGCGGTTTTCGCGCAGGCCGCGCTTGGCCAAGCGCTTGGTTTCCTCCACCAACCCCAGCTCAAACATCGCGTCCACACGCGAGTGAATGCGCTGGTTCAACTCGTCTACCTCACGTTGAACGCAGAAGAAATTTTTTGCCGTCTGGCTGGATTCATTCCAACCGGTTCGCTGCTCGGAATACGGCCGGCCAGTCAGGCGGATGACCTCCACCGCGCGCACCACCCGTCTCGGGTTTTGTAGATCGACCTGCTCCGCCGCCTGTGGATCCTTCGCCGTTAACTCCGCAACCAACTCCTCCAGCGGCAACGCAGAGAGCGACTCACGCAGTGCCTCGTCGCCGGGGGGACTCTCCCCAAGCCCCTCAATCATTGCGCGAAAATAAAGACCTGTGCCCCCGCAGAAAATCGGGCGGCAGCCGCGCTGGAGGATCCCCTCCTCCGCCCGCTTGGCCAGGCGCACGAACTGCGCGGCGTCAAACGCCTCATCCAACCCCGCGACATCGATCAGGTGGTGCGGCACCTCGGCCTGCTCCGCAGCGCTTGGCTTGGCCGTGCCGATGTCGAGTCCACGATAAACCTGCATCGAGTCCACCGAGATGATCTCGCCGCCCAGGCGCTTGGCCAAGCGCAGCGCCAGCGCAGATTTACCACTCGCCGTCGCGCCGGTGATATAGACGGCCGCCCCGCTCACCCCTCGCTTTCCTCTTCCGCCGGGAGCAACTCCTTCGAGTCCGCCGGTATCTTGCCCTTCTCCGCCCACGTCTCGCCCGGGTCCGGTTTGCGGAAGGACAACAGGAACATCAGCCCCACACCGACACAGATGCCGCTGTCAGCCACGTTGAAGGCCGGAAAACGGAACGGGATGTAAAACTGCAGAAAGTCCACCACGTGATGATGCACCACCCGGTCGATAAGGTTGCCGGTCACGCCGCCCAGCATCAGCCCCAGTGCCACCTGCCCCAGCGTTGTCTCCACCCCGAATTGTCGGCGGCAGACCCAAAGAAACACCAGCGCCACCATCGAGAAGATCGCCAGCCAGAAGTTGTTGCCGCTAAACATGCTCCACGCCGCACCGGTGTTGCCGTAGTGGACCAGTTCAAAAAAACCGTCGATCACTACGATTGGCGCATCGGAGCCATGAGTCGGCCCGGGGATTTTTTGCACCACAATCCACTTGGTGATCTGGTCCAACGCAAGCGTCAGGAGCCCGATGGCGAGGATTCGAAAGTTGTTGATAGCAGCCTTTGGCATGGTTGTGCTCCCCCAATTTGGCCCGTCAGCCAAGCCGATGGCAAGCCAAGCCGAAAAACCGGCCCAAACTTAATTGAAGAAAATGAAATCTTTTTCGTGACAAATCAGTAAAAGCCAATAGATTCTCTCGCTCTTTGACGGAGCGACCCCTTCGTCTAGCGGTTAGGACACCGCCCTTTCACGGCGGTAACACGGGTTCGAGTCCCGTAGGGGTCGCCACTTCTTCTACCTCTCTCCCAATAACTTAGCGTGGATAGAATTATGTCCTCTTGATTTTCCGGACATATTCCGGACAATTTTGAATAGTTATGGCAAATAAGCGCTTAAAATTTCCCCATACTGTTAAGCGAGGTTCAGCTCAGGTGAAAATTTATCGATACAAACGCGTACGCAAAAAAGCTCAGAGCAGAGACACTTCATACGAGGAATTCAGCGTTGCTTTCTACATTGGAACAAAGAGAAAGAAGGAAAACTTTTCAGATTTAAAAAAGGCTATTTCATTTGCCGAAATGAAAGCTGCAGAAATATCACGAGGCGAAGTAGATACCGCCAAATTCTCAGGAAGCGACCGTTTGGCCTACGGTAAAGCATTGGAAACGTTGAAGCCGGCAAAGGTTGATTTGAATATCGCTATTGAAGAATATGCTCTGGCAAAGAGGATTTTAGGGGATTATTCCATCGCTGAAGCCAGTCGATATTTCATACGCCATCATTCCTAGGAAATAAGCCCTAAGGCTGTTGCACACATATTTAGAGAAATTATTCAAAAGAAAACCAAAGCTGGCCTCAGCCAAGTCTATCTAGCAGACCTTCGTTACAGACTCGGTCAATTTACAGAGGCATTTGTTTGTAAAGTTAATCAAATCAGTTCTAAACAAATCGAATTTTGGTTGGACAAACTGAATTTATCAGCACGAAGTCATAAGAATCATTTAAGAGCTCTCAATACTTTCTTTAATTATGCAAAGAAGCAAAAATATTTAGCCATAGATTTCAATCCCTTAGAGGGAATAACTGCTCGAAAGCAGAAGTCCAAAAAGGTTACAGTATTCGACGCTGGCGAACTTGCCCGACTTCTGGAATGCGCTGCTGAATGCTATTCCGATTACTTGCCCTGTTTAGCCCTAGGGGCTTTTGCAGGTTTTAGGCAATCAGAAATACTACGATTGAAATGGGAAGATATTGAACGTACTCCTGGATTTATTGAGGCAGAAGCTAGTGCGACCAAAACACAGAGGCGTCGATTGGTTGAGATTAAGCCAGCACTAGAAAAATGGCTCTCACTCTCTGCAAGGAAATCGAATAAGGTCTGGCCTCATAGTTCTCATTATTTAAATTCAATACGAGCTGAGAATGCGGAACGAGCAAAAGTTAAATGGAGGGAAAATGGCCTTCGCCATACTTGGGTTTCTTGCCGGCTTGCAGAGACACAAAATGCAGAAAAAACTGCACTAGAGGCAGGTAATTCGACACAAATAGTTTTCAGTAATTACAGAGAGTTAAGAACTCCTGAGCAGGCAAAAGCCTGGTTTTCAATAGAACCTGCTTGCAAAGAAAAAGTTGTTAGCAGCATGTTTAAGAATATGCCTGCTTAAGACATGAGTTTTTATTTACCACCATTTCCATCCAGGATTCGGGGGAGGAGACCATATCCAACTTGGAGCTTCATTCGGAAATTTGTAGAAGTCTACATGTCCATCTCCAAATAAAATGTTGTTCCTAAATTGACCTCTAACATTATGCCATAGGTATTTTGGATTGTCTTTTGTACGGTTTGGATGCCAACTTTAGTATGTAGGACGTGAGGTTCCCTTTGAGGTTCGACGAGGCGTCTTAGCAAGCTTGTTTCTACTTTGTACCCCGTTGGTCTAGGCCTGCGGGGTACTTTGTTTTTGGGAGGCTGTTTGTGATGTTTTCAATGTCAACTTGTGGAGAGTTGACTAGTGTTCCTCAGAGACGACACCTCGCTGGTTTGTTTGTTTTACTGGCGGGGTGTTCGTTTTTTCAGCAGTATTCAGCCGTGCAGCTTCATCAAGTCACAGCAGCAACTAACCGCATATTCGACCTCTAAGACAAAGGCGTAACGAAGGAAAACCTAACACCCTAATATAAGCTAATAACTAAATATATGTATAAATATAACTTTGAAGTCTTGAATAAAGTAAGTGAACATAAAAAATCCCTATGGGAAAAAATGTACTATCTCGCGGGGGCATTCTGTATGATTATTTTTACATTTTTATTAGTATTGGCAACGTTTTCAAATGAGGATTTCCCATCGATAAATTACTCTTATTTATTAATTATTTTTGGTGCAGGTTCACTGGTTTTTTATTTTCATGCTTTCTTGATTAACCAAATAGCTTCAATGAAACACTTTTCTGAAGTAACAGCGAAAGAAGTCGCTGTAACTAATGCTATTTTAATAAAGGTGTACAATGAGCAAACTGCTGAAGAAAGAAGGCGAAAAGAATATGAAGGTAAAAATCGCAAAAGAAAATGCTGCAACAAGAGAGGGGTAAAAGAATTTAAGAGTAATTAGGTCGGCGACTTTGACGAGTCGATGATTTGGGGAGTGGTCACTAACATCATTCATCAAATTTGATCGTTTTTAAAAAACGCGGTTTTGTGTTGTTAATTTTCTTAGGTCTTCTGGAGAATTTCCAGAACACATCTAAACCACCGGCCCTGTTAATAACGTGTACTAGTCGCCAATTAAGTCCAGATTTCACGTCACTGAATGAAGTTAGATTATAGTCAGGTGACTTCTTGTTGGCTGGGCTTACTGCTTCCGCCGCCGCAACTACCATCACCTTCAAAGCATCCTGTCAAAAAGACTGAGGCAATCAACAGGGAGCCAAGTAATATTTTTTTCATTTAAAATTAAGAAGGGTTACCCAACCAATCATTCCAGTCGTTTGATATAGTGTCGTTCATAACAAAACTACCTCAAGGATTTACGTTTAATTCTTACTGGAACCAACTCAGCTTTTCGTTGCTGTTCCGCCTGTCGGGTCATATGAATCATACCAAGAAGAAGTCCCGTAACGGCCAAAGTAAAAATTGCGAATCCTGTTTCCATGTTCCTAAATCAAATTAAAAATAGCAATCTAACCAAAACCGTCTAATTTCAGTTAGCTGTAATCCTTGGAACCGCTTGACAGACGACTAGGCGTTCAAGTGGTGGAGGGAGTTGGTTTGTTTGCCAGCGGCGTCTAATTCTTCACTCGTCTTGGCTCCGTGTTTGCGGAGGAGGTCGGCGGTTTGGCCATAGGCCGTATCTAGCGGTGTTTTGCCTTTTTGATCCTTCGCATTCACATCCGCACCTTTTTCAATAAGTAGTTCAACGATTTCCTTTTTCCTTTCAGCTGCCGCCCAATGCAAAGAAGTCCCAGTAATATATGTATTTGCATTCGCATCCGCTCCGCTGGCGATTAGCAATTCGGCTATTTCAACATGCCCGCCAAAAAGCGCGAAATGCAAAGGAGTCCTGCCACTCATTTCTACACGACCAAAAGCATCCAATACATCTTCATCCCTCGCATCCACATCCGCTCCTTCGCTGATTAGTAGTTTGTTATTTCCTTTTGGCCTATAGAAGCCGCATAATGCAAAGGAGTTTTTCCGTACCCATTTTCGTCTCCGCACCCAATCGGAACCAAATTGAAAAAAATTGGTTAGCGAATGGTTAGCGAATGCAGTTAAAAAAAGTGGTCAATCACGGCAATGTCAGGTGGCGAGTCTCATCCTAATTGGAAGGGATGTAGTGCCTCGAAGGATTGACCCGGTAGGGGTGCGATTTGCCCAATTGCACCTCGATTTGAACCATAATGGATTTGCTCTCATGGAATTTTTCACAAAAAGTGCGGCGTTGGTGATGAGCCATGGATGTTGGTTTGAAATAGGTGTTATGAAGATGATAATTGTATTGCCTAAACAATCAAAAAAGCTAAACTTCGTGCGATATGAAAAACCTACCGCCCAAAATTGAAGAATCGCAATCGAAGGATGGACTGACAGCAAAGGAGACCTACAACGTAGTTAGTGACACCGTCGTTGGCGTGAATGTCAGAGCAAAGGATAACCTCATTCAAGGTGTGATCATACTTTTCACTGTAATAATTGGATTGGTTATCGGGCAAATGTATGGAGGATTTTTATTGTTAGGCGGACTGGGCGGGCTCATCGTTGGCTTTCTAGGGAGTGGTATTTTCTTGATGATTTACCGCGCAGTTAAACACGCGTCTGGTAACCATGAGTGAAATATTCGAAGCCACATGAAACAACTGCTAATCACAATCGCAACTTTGCTGTTCGTGGAGTGCATCAAAGCAGACTCCAAACCCTACAAAGGGAAGGTTCACCAAATTCCCGGCAAGATTGAGGCGGAGCATTATGACGAAGGTGCTCCCGGCAAAGCCTATTATGATGTTGATAAAAAAAACCTTGGGGCCGATTACCGTGAAGTTACCCAAGTGGATATTGAGAAGCGCTCTGATGCCTCCAATGGCCATGGCATAGGTTGGACGCGCAAGGGCGAGTGGCTTAATTACAGCGTGTATGTTCAAGAGATGGGCACCTACACCATCGAGATACCAGTGGCATCCAAAAAAATGGGAGGACTGTTTGTTCTGAAGATTAAGGGTAAATCGCTTTGCAAGCCTATCCGCATCCCGGATACGGGTGGATGGGATAAACTCAAAATCATAAAGAGCGCGGACGTGAAGTTGGATAAGGGGCGCCATATCATTCGAGTGATGATGCTTGATCAAGGCCTGTCGGGCAGCATTGGTGATATCGACTATTTCAAGTTTGTGAAAAACTCAAAGTAGATCCCTTTCTCTTTTGCTGATGATTCCCGGCCCTGATCATTTTTTATGAAACACCTTCTTCTCTCAACAATCGCAGCCGTTGTACTGGGAATATGTTTGGGGCAGCAGCAGTCGGCTGCATATGAGGAAATTAAGAAATCAGATCCGGCGCCTGAAAAATTAGGGGTGTCAGTTATGACTTTCAACACCAAGTGGCTTTTAGGAAGTCAGAGTCAGGTGAAAGCGTTGAAGGAGAAAGGTATCTGGGGATTAGAGGAGAAAGACACCGAACCCGAAATTGAACAGCAACACCAAGCAGTAGCGACCATTGTCGCGAGGCACGCCCCGGACATCCTATGCCTTCAAGAAGTGATTAACGAGATTGCCGCTAAGCGATTTCAAAAGACACTACAAAGCAAGGGTATGCAGTACACGTTGCATTTTCTTGAAAGCCGCGACACCTATCTAGAGCAGGACGTTGTATTTTTTTCGAAGAACAACAGCAAAAATATCACAGACATCAAGATTTCTGATCCAACTGATCCTGTTTACCCATCCAAATGTGTAATTCTAACCTGCCTCCTGAACGGCGAAAAAACCGCCTTGTTGGGCTTACATTTAAAAGCAGTACCCACTGAACCAAGAGCTGTCTCAAGAAGGGAGAAACAGGCTGATGCCGTTGTAAATCAATTACAGAGGCTTTCGACTGATGGCTATGCCACCTTTGTGCTTGGTGATTTAAATGATTGGGATCCGATCGTGCCAGATGCCGACTCCAGTGAGAATGCGACACCTACTTCACAAGTTTTGGGAAAAATTAAGGATTACGTAACAGGAGGCAATGACGAAATGTTGAATAGCTTACAGTGGGTTCAACCAATGGAAAAGAGATACACTTACAACTACAAAGGTTCAAAGACTGTGCTAGACCATATACTATTACCTACTAGTTGGAAGAATAGAGTCACAGGAGTTATAATCGATCACAATCGGCCTGAAGGAGCAAGCGATCACTGGCCAGTTATACTAAAGCTGAGTTGGTAAATAATAAAAACTGAAGGGAAATGAAACAACTACTAATCACAATCGCAGCTATGCTGTTGGTGGGGTGTGCTTCTAGTGATCTGATAACGAAGGAAGGTCTGGTAGATGCACCGCAGGTGCAAGTAAGCAATGTTCGCAAGGTGTTTGATAACAGTCATCACAATGCGTTCACAGATTTAACAGTATTTAAGGGTGTTTACTACCTTACGTTTAGAAGTTGTCCAGACGGACATGGAGTAAGCCCAAATGCTTCGGTTATCATTTTGGCGAGCAAAGATACCAGCAAGTGGGAGCAAGTGCATACATTTAGTGTGCCAAAGCGGGATACGCGGGATCCTCACTTCCTTGTATTCAAGGATCGGCTTTTCGTTTACACCGGCACATGGTACAGCGGCAATGATCCAGCGGAGAGTAACAATGATTTGGAATTGAATTTACATTTAGGATACGCGGCTTTTTCAGAGAACGGCACTAAATGGTCAAACCCCGTTCAATTAGATGGAACTTTTGGCCATTATGTTTGGCGAGCTGCCTCCTTTGGTGAAAAAGCATTCCTTTGCGGGCGACGTAAGATTGGCTTTGAAGTTGGACCAAAGGGTGAGCCAAAAGAAATCGAATCACTGATGTTAGAAAGTGATGATGGACTGATCTGGAGGAAACGTGCGACGTTTCAGGAAATAGACGGTGACGAGACGGCTTTTCTATTTGACAAACAAGGTGGTGTACAGGCCATCGGAAGGCGTTGGAATACGGCACAACTTTTGCAATCAAAACCGCCTTACACAAAATGGATACGTCGTGACCTTGACCGTCACATTGGAGGCCCATTGATCTCAAAGTGGGGAGATCGAACGATTGTCGGTGGGCGTCATTCGACCAAAAGAGGGCCGAAGACATCGATGTGCTGGTTGGTTGGAAGCAAATTGCACGAGTTTGCAGAACTTCCTAGTGGTGGTGACAATTCCTACCCTGGATTCGTTGCAATCACACCAATGGAAGCTTTGGTATCTTGGTATTCTTCTCACGAGGGAACCGCATCAATATACATGGCAAATCTTAAGATTAAGAGTGAATGAAACTATGAACCTCCTCCGCAAAAACAGAGCCAAGACAGGGGAAATTCAAAGCTTAAGGGAAATGATTACCCCAAATAATCAATGCAATCGTTGATCCGAACACTACTGTTGTGTGTTGCATGCACTTTGTTGGTCCAACAATCCAACGCACAAACCTCCAGCAAGTTAAAACCCTCATCGACTGTTCCAGTCGCCCACTTGGATACCTCTAAAATCCAAATATTTATCTTACCGTCTTTCCACATCAACGGAAAGCCTGCGAAAGCTCATACGCAAGGACTCCTTGTGCATAAAAACGGATTATTTGTCACAGCGCGCCGGGACGACATAAATCCACGCCGCTCTCTCCTACTCTGGTTAAGCTGTGATCCAGGCAGCCAGAAAGAAAATTTTAATGAAAGCATAAAGACTTGGACTAAAATCTGGGATATTACGCCAACCTCCAAGCCTGAGACATGGTCTGGCGTGCTTGATCACCCCGGTGGATTTGATTCTGACGGTCAAAACCTTTGGATTCCAATCTCACAAAGCCGTCGTGACGGCCAAACCATGATCCGCAAGTTCTCAATACGCTCTTTAATAGAAAAAGGTGATGCGACGGCTACACAAATTATAACCATCAATGATCACATAGGTGCGATTGCAGTTTCACATAGTCCAAAGAGGCTATTTGGTGCTAATTGGGATACTTTGCTTACCTACGAGTTTTCATTAGATGGCAACGCCGTGCAGCATTACGAGCGAAACTCGTTCATCCGTAATTTTCCGGATTGGTCGATTGCGGTACAGGATTGGAAGGTGCACGATGAATTCTTGATCGCAAGTGGACTCGACAAGACTTCTAAGCTACTAGCAGGTCATTCGCGTTCCTTAATCCAATTGATCAACTTAAAGACACGGCAAATCATCGCGGAACTGAGACTGCCCCGCCGTCATGAGTCTGGAAACTTTACGCGAGAAGGCATGGCAGTTTTCGGTGAACACATCTGGCTACTACCAGATGACCTAGAAGAAGAGAATAAACTCTATCGATTTCCACTTAACGAACTATTAAGTGTAGGACGAGAGAAGCCATGAGTGAAGAATTGAAAGCCGCTGGCAATTAAACGAACTCCTCCGTCTTCTTGTTTTTTGGCGGCGTGAGCAAGATCACATCCCGCACAACAACTTGCCAACCTGTTTAAGAACAGAGCCGGTTTTCTTACGAGACGTAGTTCGGAAGTCGTTGATGGCTTTTCAAAAATTCCTTGGTTTCAATGTCGATCTTCATAAGGTTTGTCTGCGTATGAACTCCATAGATGTTAAATCATTAATTATTGGTGCTTTACTGACGACAGTCGTGTTTCTTTCAACAGGCTGGCAAAGCGGCGTTCAAAAGGTCGAAATCGTTCAAGGATTTGGGAAGACCCTTAAGGTTGAATTAAAAGATGGAGGTGACAGATTTAATCCACTCTACGTGAAAGAAGTAAAGTAATCACTCACTTTCATAGCAGTGCACATCAAACGTGACTTCGCCAATGAAGTAGCCATCTTCAACTCGCTGCGCGAACACAAACTTCTGCACCGTGAAACCTAGTTAAATGTTTATTCTTTTCGCCAGCGCAGGACGAACTTCTCCCCGTGCTTAGGATGCGTTTTATCGAGAGACTCGAGCATTAGGCTCATTCCGCGTTTCTCGAGCCGTACGTCTACCCAGCCCCGCGGCTCGTCAGGATCAAAAATGTAAGCTGTGGTTGGGAGGTTGATAAAATGAATCCCATCGAGTTCCCAATGCCGCCACTCGTGCGTATGCCCAAAAATAAACGCCTTCACGTGCTTGCGCGGAAGCAGGGCATCAACCAGCGCCGCTCCGTCCCTAAGCCCCCCCTTCTGTGCTGTGCCTGACTTGGCTTCTGGTTGGTTGACGTTGTGATGGCATATGACGATGGCTGGCTTTTCAACGTGGTTGTCTAGGGCCCTCGTGAGCCACCCGATCTGCTTCATTCCCAAGTCCCCTTCTGTGACCGTTCGCTGGGTGTTGTACAAAGAATCGAGGAGGAAAAAATTTGCACGTTCTGTCTTAAGCAAGTTGACCATGCGACCGGCGACCGGTGGTGTTCCAGGGAGCATTGCTGTCAGCGTATCCGCGAACAGACTGCGCCTGTCACAGTTGCCCATCGTCATATGGATCGGTATCCCTAGATTACTTAGCGGAAGAAGAAGCTGGGCTAAATATCGGTACGCGCCCGCTGTGGGGGGCGAACCATCTGTTGCTAAATCGCCGTTGACAACGACGCCCCCCGGCTTAGTGGTTTGCGCAGCGATCTCCGCGACAACTTGGCGTAAATGATCTGCCATGTTGATTCCGCGCGCCACGGCAGTAGGATTCGCCATGATGTGGGTGTCCGAGAGAAATGCAAAGCGGTGAGGGTCAATTGGCATTTCTTTGCCCGGAATCGCTAGAACCGATGGCACGACGATTGTAGCAACTGCGCCTTTTGCTGAAAGGTCAAGGAACCTGCGTCGCTTAATGGGAATTATGTGAATCGGCATAAGCTTGTGCGGTTGAGTATCACTCGCTGCCGTATCAGTACACATCAAAAGTGATATTTACAATGAAATGGCCGTCCTCAACGCGCCGCGCGAAAGTAAAGTTCTGAGGCCATTAAACCATTAGTTTTTGGGTTGGCCGCACTTTCCGGCAACAGTTAATATCGCCGCTTTATGAGAGAGATATTGATTACAATCGCAGCCGTGATGCTTACAGGATGTATTGGAGCATCAAAAACTGAGTTACTCAAAGATGAAAAAGGAAAACCGATAATATTGCCTATTGAATCAGTTGCTGAAGCTGATGCAAAACCAGAATCATCCACAGCGAAAGCGCCCAAGATCTCAATTCACGATGCAGCTGCGCAGGGAAACAACGATGCCATTAAGCAACATTTGTCTGCTGGTACGGATATAAATACAAAAGATGAATCCGGATGGACACCATTGCATTGGGCTGCTTCAAAGGTTCACAATAAAACCGCTAAACTGCTAATTAAGGCAGGTGCGGATGTAAATGTAGTAAATAAAGATGGTCTGTCGCCATTAGATTATGCTGAAAATGAAACCTTTGGTTTCCTAATCGACTATGGAGCAAAGTCCGGTGCAGAATTGAAAGCTGAAGGAAAATGAAACAACTACTAATCACAATCGCTGCCTTGGTGCTGGTGGGGTGTGGGCCGAGTGAAGTGGAACTTTCATTAATTGAAGCAGCAAGAAAAGGCAACATTGAAGCCGTTAAAAAACACATTGCTAATGGCAAACAAGACTTTTTTAATAGCATAGATGTTAATGCGGCTGATGTCTTAGACAAGACTGCTTTGCATTATGCGGCGGCCTGGGGGCGCATACAAATCGCCGAACTACTAATCGCAAACGGCGCGGATGTGAACACTAAGAGTGTAACTGGAAGAACACCGTTAGATATAGCCAATAAAAATAATAAATCCAAAATCGCCGACCTCCTACGCAAACACGGAGCCAAGACAGGTGAAGAATTAAAAGCCGCTGGCAACTAAACCAACTCCCTCCACCACTTGAATGCCTTCGAGTTTTAGATGTATATCAAGTGCTAGTCCCAGTTGAGACCCACCTTGGACAACCCTCACGATGAGTAACGATGATTTCGATCCAAAAGGCGTCATTCCGGCCTGCCTTATGCCTTTCAACGCGCAATTAGAGATCGACGAGTCTGCCTATCGCCGTCACCTGAAAGATCTCGTAGGCGTCGATGGGATCACTGCAATTACCGTAAACGGACACGCTGCTGAGGTTCACGCGCTCAACTTCGAAGAGCAACGGCGCGGCATTCAAATCGCCCGCGATGAAGTCACCGAGAAAGTGCCGCTGGTGGCTGGCATATACACTAGTGACACGCGGGAAGCGTGCCGCCTCGCCACGATGGCGGCGACCGCCGGAGCGGATGCCCTATTAGTTTTTCCCTCAGAGGTGCTGGCAATGGGAGGCCAACTGCACTCAGATTGCGCCCGCGCCCACATCGGTGCTATCGCTGAATCGACCGAACTGCCGCTGATCCTGTTCCAGTATCCGATGACAGGAGGTCTCGGTTATCCGCTGGACACACTTCTCAGGCTCTGTACGGAAATTCCTTCCATCCGAGCGATCAAGGACTGGTGTAACGATCCTCATCTGCACGAGCGACACATTCGCGAACTTCACGCGCTGGATCGACCAGTTAATGTGCTTTCAACGCATAGTATGTGGCTGCTCAGTTCGCTGGTACTGGGCTGCGACGGATTGCTTTCGGGTGCTGGCAGCGTGGTCGCCAACCTTCAGGTCGCATTATTCCAAGCTGTTCAGGATAACGACTTGCAAACGGCCCGAATTATCAACGATCGAATCTACCCGACCGTTCGAGCTTTTTACTCCGATCCTCTGCTCGACATGCACAATCGAATGAAGGAAGCGCTAGTCCTGCTCGGCAGACTCGACACCGCATATGTTCGACCACCTCTGGCGAAGCTTGAACCGACCGAAATTGAAAGAATCGACTCACTGTTGTCCGAGGCCAACATTACTGCTTCGACAGTTTACGAGAATCCGATTTGTGTTTCAGAAGAAGCGAAAGCCGCTGGCAACTAAATCAACTCCCTCCACACTTGAACGCCTTCGGGTTGTCGTTCCAAACTGTGAAGATGCCGGTGGCTAGTCTGCCAACGAAAGTTTCCTTCTGTCTTCTTTAGCACAAACACGATCAGCGAATTCGTTGTTGTGTTTGGTGTCTAAAAGAAGCTTTTTCCCCTTCCCCTTCAGGGATTCACAAAAATCCGTCAAGCCTAAGTTTGGCATCATTTTGAGAGCTGTTTAGTCTCATAAAAATGTTAGCGGATGTTAGCGAGCCCTAGATGGCAAACAGTTTAAGTGTTTGATCTACAAGGATTAACTCAGCGGTTGAGTGCTACCTTCACACGGTAGAAGTCGTTGGTTCAAACCCACATCGCGCACCATTTTTTCCCGAGCTCTAAAAACGCTTCTCTTACGTGTCCATCCGCCTCAGTATCCGGCCTTCATGTCACACGGTAAAACGAGTCAGAGATATTTCATTGGCCTAGTTTTGTTCATCGCGGGGTTTCATCCTGCGAACCTCAGCCGGGCCGAATCAAAACCAACGGCGCGAGGATACGTTTTTGAAGACCTGAATCGAAACGGGGTTCGTGACCAGGGCGAGCGCGGTCTTCCTCGAATCATCGTCTCCAACCAGCGTGAAGTCACGGTTACAAAAAAAGACGGAAGTTGGGAGTTGCCCGCGTCGGATGACACCATTTTCTTCGTCGTGAAACCAAGCGGATGGATGACGCCGGTCAACCATCACAACCTTCCCCGCTTCTACTACATCCATAAACCCAAAGGCTCACCGAACTTGAAGTTCGAAGGAGTTAAACCGACCGGCCCTCTGCCCGCATCAATCGATTTTCCTCTTCATCGCCAAACCGAACCCCGAAAGTTCCAGGCGATCTTCTTCGGTGATCCACAACCGCGGGATCAGAAAGAACTCGATTACATCGCCCGAGATGTCGTGGAAGAATTGATCGGCACAAAAGCCAAGTTCGGCGTGACCCTAGGGGATATCCTGTTCGACGACCTGTCTCTTTTCGAACGCAACAATGCAATTATCGGCCAGATTGGGATTCCCTGGTACAACGTCATAGGCAATCACGATCTAAACTTCGACGGATCGGACGATCGCACAAGCGACGAAACGTTTCATCGTCACTTTGGGCCGAACTACTTCGCTTACGAATATGGCCCTGTCGTGTTTGTCGCGTTGGACAATGTCAAATGGAACGGAGCGAAACCAAAGGGAACCGGCACATACACCTCATGGCTTGGCGAAGAGCAGCTTGGATTTCTGAAGGCGTTGTTACCGCGAGTCCCGAAAAAGAAACTCATTCTGTTCATGATGCATATTCCAATCTATCAAACACAGGATAGGGAGGAGCTGTTTCGTTTGATTGAGGATCGTCCCTATACGATGTCGATCTCGGGTCACACACACTGGCACGGCCATCGGTTTCTCGGGGAAAAGGAAGGCTGGAAAGGGGAGAAACCGCATCATCATGTCATCAACGTGACAGTCTCCGGCAGTTGGTGGTCTGGCGCGCCCGATGAGTCCGGTATACCTCATGCAATGATGAGTGACGGCGGCCCCAATGGTTACACGATCTTCAACTTTGATCGCGAGAAGGCCGTCATCGATTTCAAGGCCGCCCGGCGTCCGGCGAACTATCGGATGAGTGTGTTCGCGCCGGATGAGGTGACCTCCGATTCTGGTTCCTCCAACTTTGTATACGTCAATGTGTTCAATGGATCGGAAAAGTCGAAGGTGCGGATGCGAGTTGGGCGGACCGGGGAATGGATCACTTTGAAAAAAGTATTGGAGCAGGACCCTTATTTGTTAGCGTTGAAAAAACAGGAAAAAGAGCGACCGGATATTCCGGGGCGAAAGCTACCCGCGCCCAAGCAGTCGGATCACTTGTGGAAGGCTGCTATGCCTGATGGTATACCCGTGGGGGAACATCTTATTTCGGTGCAGACGGAGGATATGTGGGGACGCATCTTTCACGCGTCCCGGTCGATCCGCGTGAATGCCGGAAACGCCGACGTACCTCCGGCAAAAGAGCAGCCGTAGTGGTTGGTCATACTCACTTCACGCACCATCCCTCCCAATCAAAACTTCACGATCTTGCACCGGCCGGTGAGGTCGATATATTCTGCAGAGCATGAAACACATTACCTCCCTGTTACTCGGTTTAACCGTCTCCATCGCCACGGCATCCGCTGACCAAAAGGCGGCCAAGCCGCATCCCTCGATCTCAGCCCAGGCACGCCTGTCCTCGTGGTGGATCGCCCGGCATGCTGAAAAAATGGCGCTGGTCGAGGCCGCCAACGATCCTAAGAAGGATACCAAGATCGAGCTGCTCATGATCGGCGACTCGATCACGCACAACTTTGACAAGGGCGGCCCCGGTGAGGCGGTCTGGCAAAAACAGTTCGCCCCGTTGAACGCTCTAAACCTTGGCTTTGGCGGTGACCGCACCAACCACGTTCTCTGGCGTCTCGCTCACCTACCCCAACTCAAGACCACCCCCAAGGCTACTTCGTTGATGATCGGCACGAACAACATTTGCTGGGGCAGCGACCAGCCGACACAAGCTGCGGATGGGGTTCAGGCCATCGCGAAGAAGCTCAACGAGATGTATCCCGATATGGAAATTCTCGTGCTCGGCGTGTTCCCGCGTCGCCGAAATCTCGATCATCCCCACCGAAAGGAGATCATCGAGCTCAACTCGTATCTCCCCAAGCTGCTCAAGGACATTCCCAACGTCACCTACATGGACATCGGCCCGAAGTTCCTCGACGACAAGGGCTTCCTGTCCGAGGAAATGATGCCGGACACTACTCACCCCAGCGAGAAGGGTCACCAAATCTGGGCCGACGCCGTCGTGCCCAAGCTCAAGGAGCTGATGGGGAAAAAATAAACGGCCTGCTTAGCCAAGCGCCATCGTGCGTCAACGTCTACGGAACTTCCTCGGAGTGATTTCATCTTTTTCCCTTGCCAAGCGGAGGTCGATTTAGTTCCACTTCAACGAAGTCTTTAATTCAACCTGCTAAAATCGTCATGTGTTGCCCCAATGTCATCGAAAAAGTTCGCCAGCGCATTTCGCGCCGGGATCTCCTGAAAACCACCGGAGCCGCAGCCGCCGGAGTTCTCGCGGCCGGCTGCCAATCCACAGCCAAAGCCAAGGCAGCCCCCGCTACAGAGCCGATCTCTTTCACTCGAGTGGTGGATCTCAGCCACACGCTGCACCCGGATTTCCCCGCGTGGTTTGTGCCGGGCGAGGAAAAGGCATTCGGCACGAAAACATTTCTTCCGCCGGCAATCGTGGAGGTGGAGCGAGTTTTCAAGTATGAGGAAATTCAAATTAACCTGAACAAGGTTTCATACTGGGAACACGTTGGCACCCACATGGATGCGCCGAATCATTTTTCCGAGGGCAGCTCGGTCGAGAAAATCCCGGCCGAGGATTTGGTGTTGCCTCTTGCGGTGATTGACATCAAGGCCAAGGCCGCGCGCGATCCACTGGCACAGGTGACACTCGAGGACGTGAAGGCTTGGGAGAACAAAAACGGTCGTATCCCGGAGCGAGCCTGCCTCGCGATGAATAGCGGCTGGGCACACCACGTCAACACGCCCAAGTTCAAGAGCCCCAACGCGGACGGCGCACATCAGCAACCTGCGTTTCACATCGATGCCATCAAATTCATCATGGAGGAGCGCAACGTTGTTTCGATCGCGGTCGATACGTTCTCATTCGACAACCTTCACTCGCCGGAGTACGACGTCCACTACGCTTGGCTTGGTGACGAACGCTGGGGCATCGAGGTCGTGAACAACCTCGACGACGTCCCCGCCGTGGGCGCCACAATCGTCGTCGGCCAGCCCAAGATTGAAGGCGGCACCGGCGGCCCCAACCGCGTGATGGCCCTCGTCTGACGCTTGTCCAATCGCTTGGCCAAATTCGAAAAAGGTCGCGTGATGATTTCTGGGGCTTTATTTTTCCTGCGGTGAATCTCTTGCGTGCTGTTGTCGTTTTGGCGTTGTGTCTGGGCTGTCTGTCGAGTCCCCGGGCCGGCGAGCCTGTCCAGTTTAACCGGGATATTCGGCCGATCCTCTCGGACAACTGTTTCGCCTGTCACGGCTTTGACAGCAACAAGCGTAAGGCGGACCTTCGGCTCGATGTCTTCAGCGACGCACTTTACACAGACGAAATCCTCGTGCCGGGTTCCCCTGGAAAAAGTGCACTCTACCAGCGGATCAACGCCTCGGATCATGACGACGTGATGCCTCCGCAGGACAGCGGCAAGGCGTTGACCCCGGAACAGAAAACCAAGCTGCACGACTGGATCGCCCAAGGAGCCAAGTTCGAAAAGCACTGGGCGTACATACCTGCCAAGCGGCCGCGTGTCCCCGGCGTGCTCAACCGCGCCTGGCCAAGGAACGCCATCGACCATTTCATCCTGGCCAAGCTGGAGGCAACTCAACTCGAGCCCGCCGAACCAGCTCCGCCGCACATCCTCGCGCGCCGGCTTTACTTTGACCTGATCGGGTTGCCGCCCTCCCCCGAGGCGGTTTATCGTTTCGCCTCTGCCAAATCTCCCAACGTGGCCAGCCTGGTGGACAACCTGCTCGCCCTGCCGCAGTTTGGTGAACGAATGGCGATCCATTGGCTCGATCTCGTTCGCTACGGCGACAGCAACGGCTACCACGCGGACCTCGAGTGGAGCGTGTTCCCCTATCGCGACTACGTGATCCGGGCGTTCAATGAAAACCAGCCGTTTGACGACTTCACCCGCGAACAGATCGCCGGCGACCTGTTGCCCAACGCCACGCTGCAGCAGAAGGTCGGCTCCTCATTCAACCGACTCAACATGAAGAGCACCGAGGGCGGGATTCAGGACGCCGAGTACCGAGTCAAGTACGCCGCCGACCGCGTGCGCACCACCTCCACTACCTGGCTCGGCTCCACGCTTGGTTGCGCCGAGTGTCACGACCACAAGTTTGATCCATTCACGAGTCGTGACTTTTACCAGTTCGCTGCGTTCTTCGCAGACATCAAGCAGCTTGGCTACTATCCCGGCGCACAGTCCCGCGGCTGGGGCGAGGTGCTGCGCGTGCCTGATGAAAACCAGGCGAACCGACTCGCACAACTCGAGTCGCAATTGGCTAGGGCCGGCAAGGGATTGAACGACGAGGCGAAAAAGAAAAATGAGCCTTACAAAAAGGCACTTGCCGAGCGTGACAATTTTCTCAAGTCGATTCCCACCGTGCTCGCCACGGTTTCCACCAAACCGCAGGAAACGCGCATTCTCCCACGCGGCAACTGGATGGATAAAACAGGCGACGTGGTGCAGCCGGATGTACCCGGTTTTCTCAAGATGGCACCACTTGCCAAGAGCGCTCCGCGAATAGGTCTGGCAGAGTGGCTGGTGGATCGCGACAATCCGCTGACCGCCCGCGTGTTCGTCAACCGGCTCTGGAAACATTACTTTGGGCGCGGGTTATCCGGTGTGCTCGACGACGTTGGTTCTCAGGGCGAACCCCCGACGCATCCCGAGCTGCTCGACTGGTTGGCGGTGGAATTCATGGAGTCCGGCTGGAACATCAAGCACGTGGTTCGCCTGATCACCACGTCGAGCACCTACCAACAGTCATCGCAACACGCGGAACGACTCGCATCGCTCGACCCGTACAACCGGCTGGTCGCACGGCAGGCCCGATTCCGGCTGGACGCCGAGTTGGTCCGCGACAACGCGCTCGCCGTCAGCGGGCTGCTTTTCCAGCAGATTGGCGGCCGCAGCGTCAAGCCGTACCAACCGGCCGGCTACTGGGCCAACCTGCATTTCCCCAAGCGCACCTACAAACATGACTCCGGTACCGCGCAGTATCGCCGGGGGCTGTACACGCACTGGCAACGGCAGTTCCTCCACCCTGCCCTGCTGGCGTTCGACGCCCCGGCCCGCGAGGAATGCACCGCCGAGCGGCCCCGCTCCAACACCCCGCTCGCCGCCCTCGTGATGCTCAACGACCCCAGTCAGGTCGAGGCCGCCCGCGCGCTGGCCGAGCGCACGCTGCGACAGGATTCCACTGGGTTGAAGGCCCAATTCAATGCGCTTGGCAAACAGGTTTTGTCCCGGTCATTCAACAACCGCGAGCAGATGCTTTTGGCCAAGCTGCTTCGAGAGCATATCGAAGATTTCGAGGCCAAGCCGGCCGAGGCCGACAAGTTGATCAGCACCGGGATCGCGCCGGTGCCAGGCGACATCCCGCCGGTCGAGCTTGCGGCGTGGACCTCCGTCGCCCGCGCTGTCCTCAACCTGCACGAGACCATCACCCGCAACTGACCATGAAACTCGAACACCGAATTTCAAACGAATTGAACCGGCGCAGCTTCCTGGGTCAGGCCGGCATCGGCCTTGGCCTGACTGCGCTTGGTTCGCTAATGAATCCCGGCGGCGGCTTGGCCAAGCCGACAGGGCAACAATGGACCGGCGTGATGAATCCCCCGCCCCTGCCGGTCAAGGCCAAGCGCGTGATCTTCCTGTGCATGGCCGGCGGCCCGTCGCACCTCGAGACGTTCGACAACAAACCGGAGTTAGCCAAGCTGCACGGCAAGCCGATGCCGGAGTCGTTCACCAAAGGCCAGCAGATCGCGCAGCTTCAGGGGAAGGAACTCAAGGCGTTCGGACCGCAGCACGAGTTCAAGCGCTGGGGGCAGTCCGGCCAGGAGTTCACCCATATCTTTCCGCACCTCGGCAAAATCGCAGATGAGATTGCGATCATTCGCTCGATGCAGACCGAGCAGATCAACCACGACCCGGCGCACACGTTCATGAACACCGGCTCGATCATCGCCGGCCGACCCTCTATGGGCTCGTGGATCAACTACGGTCTCGGGAGCGAAAACAACGACCTCCCTGGCTTCGTCGTATTGACCTCGGTCGGCGGCGGCCAGTCGCAACCGATCGCCGCGCGACAGTGGCACAGCGGTTTTTTGCCAAGCCGGTTTCAGGGCGTGCGCTTCCGCAGTCAGGGCGATCCGGTGCTCTACGTAAACAATCCAGCCGGCGTCAACCGCGAGCAACAGGGCGACATCGTCAACACCGTGCAGGGCCTAAACCAACTGGCGAACGAACAGTTTCGCGACCCGGAGATCGAGACTCGCATCGCCCAGTATGAGATGGCGTTTCGCATGCAGGCGAGCGTGCCGGAGTTGATGAATATCTCCGACGAGCCACAGCACATTCTCGACATGTACGGCACCAAGGGCGGCGACGGCAGCTACGCCGGCAACTGCCTGCTCGCCCGTCGACTCGCTGAGCGTGGCGTGCGTTTCATCCAGCTTTACCACCGTGGCTGGGATCATCATGGCGGAATCAAAAAAGGCATCGAGCACACCGCCGGGCTGGTCGACAAAGCCACTGCGGCGCTAGTCACAGACCTCCGGCAACGCGGCATGCTCGACGACACGCTCATCGTCTACGGCGGCGAATTCGGGCGCACCCCGATGGCGCAGGGCAACGGGCGCGACCACCACATCAAAGCCTTCTCCATGTGGCTCGCCGGTGCCGGTATCAAGGGTGGTGTCACCCACGGCGCGACGGATGACCTCGGCTATAACGCAGTCAAGGACGTCGTTCACGTGCACGACCTGCATGCCACCATGCTGCATCTCCTCGGCATCCCGCACAAACAGCTCACGTACCGGTTTCAGGGGCGCGACTTCCGGTTGACGGACGTTCACGGAAACCTTGTAAAACCCATCCTGACATAGCGTGTAACACTTGATTTTCCGGGCGGGTTGGCTCAACTTTCCCCGGTCTCTCTTAGGGCATGAGCCGGTTGATTCAAATGCTGTTTTTGCGAACATACCTGTGTGCCGTTTCCTTCGTCGGAATCATACTGTCGCTTGGCCAAGCGACCGTTTCTGCAGCGGAGGAAACCAAGACCTACCCCGAGGATCGATTTGCCATCTGGTCGCTCCAACCGATTGACCGACAGGCACCGCCTGCGCTTGGCCAAGCGGACCGTGACTGGGCGCGGAACCCGATCGACCACTTCATCGCGGCCAAGCTCCGCGAAAAGCAGCTGACCCATTCCGCCGAGGCCGATCGCCGCACGCTGATCCGCCGTGTGTACTACGACCTGCTTGGCCTGCCGCCGACCCCGGATGAAGTCCGCGAGTTCGTCGCCAACCCCGACCCGTTGGCCTACGAGCAACTGGTCGAGCGGCTGCTCGCCTCTCCCCGCTACGGCGAACGCTGGGCGCGCCACTGGCTGGACGTCGTCCACTACGGCGACACTCACGGTTACGACAAGGACAAGCCCCGCCCCAACGCCTGGCCTTACCGCGACTACGTTGTCCGCGCCTTCAACAGCGACAAGCCGTACAGCCGCTTCGTGCAGGAACAGGTCGCCGGAGACGCGTTGTTTCCCAACACGCGGGACGGCATCGAGGGGCTCGGATTCATCTCCGCCGGCCCGTGGGATTTCATCGGGCACGCCGAGGTGCCGGAGACCAAGCTCGACGGCCGAATCGCCCGAAATATCGACCGAGACGACATGGTGAAGAACACGATGAACACCTTCATCAGCACCACCGTGCAATGCGCCCGCTGCCACGATCACAAGTTCGACGCGGTCAACATGACCGACTATTACCGCATGCAAGCCGTCTTTGCCGCGCTCGACCGAGCAGATCGCGAATACCACCCCGACCCGGAGACGGCTAAAAAACAGGCGGCGCTCAAGAAACAAATCGCGGAACATCAGACCGCGCTGAAACAGATTGAAGGCGACATCCAGGCCAAGGGCGGCACCAAGCTTACGGAACTCACCAAACAACTCGGCGAACTTCGCAAACAGGCTACGACCAAGCCACGGCCCGAGTCCGGTTACCACAGCCAGATCGTCGCCAAGCCGGACATCACCAAATGGGTGCAGGTCGACCTCGGCGAACCTGTGGATATCGCGCGCGTCACGCTGGTCGGCACTCACGATAGCTACAACAATATCGGCGACGGATTCGGTTTTCCCGTTCGCTACAAACTCGAGGCATCGAACGATGCCAAGTTCGCCGGGGACACCGTCCTCATCGCCGACCGCACCGGCGTTGACCAGCGCAACCCGGGAATCGCCCCGCAACATTTCAAGTCCAACGGAGCCAAGCGCCGTTACGTTCGCCTGACCGCCACCAAGCTGCTCGAGCGAAAAGACGACTTCATTCTCGCAGTGGCTGAACTGCAGGTGCGCGATGCCTCCGGCAACAACCTGGCTAGGGGCAAAACCGTCACCGCGCTCGACTCCATCGAGGCACCGCCCCGCTGGCAGCGAATCAACCTCGTCGATGGACACTACATCGGCCAAACCGCCGACCCGGAATTGGCCAAGCGCCTGGCCGACACCGAGGCGGCACACGCAGATTTGATCAACTCCATCATCAAGGGCGAGATTGCCGACAAACGCAGCCGGGCACAGGCCGCTCTGGCCAAAGCCGAGGCCGCGATGAAGGCGCTGCCCAAGCCGCAACGCGTCTACGTCGGCAAGGTTCACACCGGCGGCGGTGCCTTTCGCGGAACCGGCCATGAAGGCGGCAAGCCGCGCACCATTCGCGTGCTGCACCGGGGCGACATGAGCCAACCGAGAGACGAAGTCGGCCCCGGCACACTGCGCTTGGCCAAGCGCGACGACGGCACGTTTGATCTCTCAGGCGACCACGCGGAGAGCGACCGGCGCGTCGCCCTCGCCCGCTGGCTCACAAAAACGGATAACCCGCTCACATGGCGTTCCATCGTCAACCGCGTCTGGCAGTACCACTTCGGCAACGGCATCGTGGCGACGCCAAACGACTTCGGCGAGATGGGAGCCCGACCGACCCACCCGCAACTGCTCGACTGGCTGGCGGCAGAGTTCCGCGACAACGGGCAGTCGATCAAGCAACTGCACCGACTCATCCTCACCAGCGCCACTTACCGTCAGTCGTCCGCTACAAACGAGGCACACGAAAAAATCGACAGCCAAAACCGATTCCTCTGGAGGATGAACCGCCGCCAGCTTGAGGCCGAAGCCCTGCGCGACTCCGTGCTCGTTTTGTCCGGCAAAATGAATTTCCAAATGTTCGGGCCCGGCTTCCGAGACTTCGTGCTCGAGCATCCGCAACATTCGCCGCACTACGAATATTACAAGCACGATCCCGAGGATGTCCGCATCCACCGCCGCTCGGTCTACCGCTTTCTTGTGCGCTCGCAGCAACAGCCGTTCATGACCACGCTCAACTGCGCCGACCCCTCGCAGCAGGTCGCCCGGCGTGACGAAGCCATCACCGCACTGCAATCGCTCGCCCTGCTCAACAACAAGCTGATGGTCTCGATGGCCCGAAACTTCGCCAAAGATCTCGAACGATCCAAACCGGATTTAACGACGGCGGTTACCGAGGCATTTTTCCGCACCGTAGGTCGTGAGCCGAACTCTAACGAGGCCGCCGACCTCGTTGCCTACGCAAAACAACACGGTCTGGCCAACGCCTGCCGCCTGCTGTTCAACCTCAACGAATTTTCCTTTGTCGACTGATGTCTTCCGCTGAATCATCTCAATCAAACCAAGCGCTTAGCCAAGCGCATAGCCGACGTGATTTTCTCTGGCGCTCCGGCGGCGGGCTGGGCGGCATCGCGCTGGCCGGGATGCTCGGGCGCGACGGTGCTCTTGCGGCCACGGGGGCAACACGCCAACCGATCGGCCTCCACCACGCGCCCAAGGCCAAGCGGGTGATTCAGTTGTTCATGGGCGGAGCGGCGAGTCATGTCGACCTGTTTGATTTCAAGCCGGAACTTATCAAGCGCCACGGCGAAAAGTGGGACCCTGGCGAGACAGTCGAACTGTTCCAAAGCTCCCCGGGCAAGACATTCAAGTCGCCGTGGGAATGGGCGCAGCACGGCCAGTGCGGCAAGCCGCTGACCTCAATCGTCTCGGAACTGGGCGAGTGTGTCGACGACATGGCGTTCATTCACAACGTGGTTGGCAAAACCGGCGTGCACAGCCAGGCGACCTATCTACAGGCCACCGGATTTCAACGGCCCGGTTTTCCCGGCATGGGCGCGTGGGTGAGCTACGGGCTGGGCAGCCTCAACGACAACCTGCCGACGTTTGTCGTGCTACCGGATCATCGAGGGTACGCCTCCAACGGCCCGAAGAACTGGAGTTCCGCTTTTCTGCCGGCATTGCACCAGGGCACCACACTCTTCCCCGGCCGGGCCAACCCGATCGCGGATCTTCATCCACCGAAGGGTTCGTTCGTCACAGCCAAAAGCGAGGCGGCGACGCAGTCTCTGCTGGCCAAGTTCAACCGCGAACACGCCGCCAGTCGCGAGGCTGATTCCCGGCTGGACGCCCGCATCAAGTCGTACGAACTCGCCGCACGCATGCAACTCAGCGCACCCGAGGCGCTGGACATCTCCCACGAACCGGCGCACATCAAGCGCCTTTACGGGCTCGACCACAACGTCCGGACCTGGCCCAAGGAGATCAACGAGATCGAGGAGATCGATTACTTTTCCCGCAAGTGCCTCGTCGCCCGGCGACTACTCGAGCGCGGGGTACGGTTCATCCAGATTTGGTCCGGCAACGACAACGGATTCCCGAGGCGCAATTGGGATTCACATGAGGACATAAAGCGTGACCACGGCCCTCTCTCGCGAGGCATGGCCCGTGGCGCCGCCGCGCTAATACTCGACCTCAAGCAACGCGGCATGCTCGAGGACACGCTGATTCTCTGGACGACTGAGTTTGGCCGAATGCCGTGCGCGCAGGGCAGCAAGGGCCGCGATCACAACCCGTTCGTGTTCACCAACTGGCTCGCCGGTGGTGGCATCCGCGGCGGGGTGACTCACGGCGAAAGCGACCAATGGGGCTTCCGCCCGTCCGACCGGAACAACCCGACGAGTTGCCACGACATCCACGCCACGATCCTGCACCAACTGGGCATCGACCACGAGCAGCTCACCGTGCGCCACGACGGAATTGACCGTAGATTGACCGATGTGCATGGTCATGTCATACATCCTATTTTAACCTAAACAAACAACATGAAAACTCCACGCTCCCACTCCGGATTCACCCTGATCGAGTTATTGGTGGTGATCGCGATTATTGCAATCCTTGCAGGTCTGCTCCTTCCTGCATTGGCTAAGGCAAAACAATCTGCTGTCAAGACCCATTGCGCTAGTAATATGAAGCAATGGGGCATAGGTACAATTATGTACGCTGGCGACAATGATGACTACTTTCCCGACAACACCAGAGGACAGCATACAAGTTGGGTGAGTAAAGAAGTTGCTGAATTCTGGGAGAAATACATTATGCCCCAAAAATTTGACTCCAATAAAAAGAAGAAGGATCGAGGACATGTGATTTTTTGTCCATCTGACGAATGGCATAGAGAAGCAGATTTATGGAGAAATAGCGCCACACAATATCCCATTCTGACCGGGTATTTTTGGTTGCCTCATCGCCTTCTTAACTCTTGGGGATATAACGTAAATGGATTGGAAGGCAAAGCTAGTAAAGGAGTGGCAGGTTGGCATTCGAGAAAAAAAATAAACCAAGCTGTTTTTCCGGGTAGCCCTTCACAAGTCCCTACTTTGGTTGATAGGATTCAGGGTTTTGGATCTTTTAGTGGAGGCAAACTGAAAATGAATAACTGGTACACTGACTCCGGAGGAAAGAGCATTCCAACAGCTAACCATCCAACGGGACCAAAAGGCGAGCCGCCCGGTGGCAACTTCCTTATGACCGACGGGCATGTAGAATGGTTTAAACTGAGTCAGGTCGAGTTAGGTTCCAATGGCGGCAGTTGGCAGTGTATTTACAAGGCGCCAGTGGATTAGGCCGCTAATGATTCACCGCATCGTGGTCCTCGCTGCAGTCGTTGCGCTTGGCCAAGCGCAAATGGCTGCGCAGATTCGTCTGGCCAAGACCTGCACTGTCCACTTCGCAACACCAGAACAGGGCAAATCCCGATTGGCCAAGCACGATGCTTACATCAAGGGGCTAAGTCCGTTCGAGCGCGCAGCAAAAATTCTCAAGGCAGGACCAGTTTCTACTGAAGAATATATCGATTTCATCGTAACACAGACACTCGAGTGGGACGAAGACGACAAGGCCAAGCTCAAGAAAATCATCCAAATTGCATCTTCCAAGCTCGCCCCGTATGCCCGGCATATCCCCCCAGACATTTATCTCATTAAGACCACCGGTAAGGATGAAGGTGCCGCGCCATACACGAGAGGTATCAGCATCGTTCTTCCAAACCGAACGGTTCGCCAGTCTGCGAAGGGGCTGGAGCGGCTTTTCTATCACGAGCTGTTTCACATCATCTCACGCAAGAATACCAAGCTCCGCGATGAACTTTACGCGCTCATTGGGTTTCACCCCTGCGGCGTGGTGTCGCTGCCGGATGACTTGATGCCCCGGCGCATCAGCAACCCCGATGCCCCCGTCGTCGAGCACTGCATCCGAGTCACGGAAAACGACATGCCACACTGGGTCGCCCCGGTTTTGTTTTCGCGCATCCCCGAGTACGACCCCAAGGTCGGAGGCACGTTCTTTCGCTATCTGGAGATGCGACTCATGGCCATCGACCGCGACACGGCCAAGCCGATTTTGAGAGACGATAAGTCGGTCATGTTTCAACCAAGGGAAGTGGAGGGGTTTTTCGAGCAGATCGGAAACAACACCAGCTACATCCTGCACCCAGAGGAAACGCTCGCGAACAATTTTGTTTTTCTGATCACGGAAAAACAGGGCCTCACCAACCCGGAGATCCCGGAAAAAATCGGGACCATCCTCCTCAAACCGGAGTCAAAAAACTAGGCAAGAATCTCCCGGACCACCCGTCCGTGGACGTCGGTCAATCGGTACTGGCGCCCCTGAAACTTGAACGTCAATCGTTCGTGGTCGATGCCCAACTGGTGCAGTATGGTCGCGTTCAGGTCATGCACATGCACCGGGTCCCGAACGATGTTGTAGCTGTAGTCATCGGTCTCACCATGCACCAGGCCGGATTTCACTCCTCCCCCGGCGAGCATGTAACTGAAGCAACGCGGATGATGATCGCGCCCGCCGTTTTTCTCCGGGGACTGCGCGTAGATTGTTCGACCAAACTCGCCTCCCCAGACGATCAACGTCTCGTCGAGCAGGCCTCGTTGCCGCAGGTCGGTGATCAGGCCGGCCGTCGGGTGATCGGTGTCGCGGCATTGCCGGGGCATGTCGCGCGCGAGGTTGGAGTGATGATCCCAGCCCATGTGAAACAATTGGATAAACCGCACATCGCGCTCAGCCAACCGCCGGGCCAACAAGCAGTTCGCCGCGAAGGAACCCGCCTTTTTCACGTCCGGTCCGTATAGCTTGAGGACATGTTCCGGTTCACCGGAGACATCGGTCAGCTCCGGCACGCTCGACTGCATCCGGAACGCCATCTCGTACTGGGCAATGCGCCCCTGGATTTCCGGGTCGCCCAGCGAGTCGAACCGCCGCCGGTTCAACGCCCCAAGGTCGTCAAGCATGTCCCGCCGCATGTCGCGGTCGATGCCGTCCGGGTTGGAGAGGTAATAGACCGGATCGCCGCTGTTGCGAAACTTCACCCCTGAATGCTGGGTGGGCAGAAAACCGGACGACCACAAACGGCTGTACAACGGCTGGGCATCGCCGGAGCCGCCCCGGGAGGTCATGACGATGTACGTCGGCAGGTCACGGTTCATCGCACCGAGACCGTACGAAACCCACGAGCCGATGCTCGGCCGGCCGGAGAGTTGAAAGCCGGTCTGCAAAAACGTGATCGCCGGGTCGTGGTTGATCGCCTCGGAATGAATTGAGCGCACCACGCACAGCTCGTCCGCCACTCGGCCAAGGTTGGGTAACATCTCGCTCAACTCCAGGCCGCTTTGGCCATGTGCGGTAAAACGGTATTTCGTGGGGGCCACCGGCAGCGTTTTTTGGTTGGACGTCATGCCGGTCAACCGTTGCCTGCCCCGAATCGAGTCCGGCAGTTCCTGACCGCGATGCTTCTCGAGTTGCGGCTTGGGATCAAAAAGATCCATCTGCGCGGGGCCGCCGGACTGGAACAGGTAGATCACGCGCTTGGCCTTAGGAGCGAAGTGCGCTTGGCCAAGCGGCGCAGCCTCGGCCCGACCCTGACCAAGCAGACAGCCCAGTGCCATGGCACCCAGCCCATTGGCTGAAGTCTGCAAAAACGTCCGCCGGTTGAGGGCGTCCTGCTGTTGCCAGTCGGCGGGATGAGTTGTCTGGGACATTACTTGTTGATCAGTTCGTCTAGATTCAAAAGGACGTTGGCCACGGTGGCCATCGCAGCCAGCTCCGCTTGGCCAAGCGCACCATCCGAGGGGCTTTCCCCCTGGCCAAGCAGTTGTTCCGCCGCCTTGGGCTGGGCGCGAAACCGGGCCAGACGGCGTTCATAACCGGCCGTCAGCAACGCCAATTCGGTCGGCTTC
>Ga0209036_1000117_pt1 | contig 30776 bp, 36 predicted proteins | sample MarorgKNORR_S2LV_3_FD_188222 | JGI IMG/M metagenome (GOLD analysis project Ga0209036, IMG submission 188222) | Marine microbial communities from the Southern Atlantic Ocean, analyzing organic carbon cycling - DCM_A/KNORR_S2/LV (SPAdes) (version 2) | ecosystem: Environmental > Aquatic > Marine >... | reverse complement strand
CGATGGTACTTGGGGGGCAACCCCTTGGGAGAGTAGGACACTGCCGACTTTTAATGAAGAGCCCCTAGGAAACTAGGGGTTCTTTTTTTTGATATAAATTCTTCATAATGATAAAGATTTTTGAATAAGAAATATATAAAGTACAATGTTAAAAGTGAAAGTTTCGTTAGCAAGTACTGCAGAATACAGCTCTACAGCTGCTGAGTCTATTAAAGATTTAAATCCTAATGCTGCTGATATTTTAATTACTAGCGTTATAACATCAATGGTTACTGATCTTGGTGTTGTTTCTCCAACGGCATCTGGATTACTGTCTTATTATGATGGGCAAAAGAATTCAAAACATACAATAGATGGGTATTTTGTTGCGCCTAAGTCATTTAACGGTAACGATCATGAAGAACACAGAATTTCTATGACATACGGTGGGCATGTTGAAACATGCAAAGGAGGAAATACATTTGCAGTTCCAGGTATATATAAAATATTAGAATTAGTTTATGAAAGATATGCATCATTACCTTTGGATAAATTATTAGAATATCCGATAAAAATTGCAAAAGATGGCTTTAAATTAACACAACCAACAAAAGATTACTTTATACATTCGCTTGAACCATTGTTTATGTGGCATGAATATTCAAAGGATATTTTAAATAATGTTTATAAAGATCTAGATAATGGCATTATTAAACTTGATAAACTATCAGACACATATAGTTATATATCTTCCGTAGGGTTTAATGATTTTTATAACGGTGATATATCAAAATCAATTCTTCAAACCGTAGAACAAGAAGGAGGTCATGCTACTGCTGGTGACTTTAATAATTATGATTTAATTGAAGATAGTAAATTTAATTATCAATTCAATGATTTAAAATTAACCGGACACGCAGGTCCGTCTATAGGTGGCTTAATGGTACTGAAATATTTAGAAGGTCTTTCAATCAAGTCTGCAAAAAAGGCAGAAATATTAAAAAATGTATATCTTGATAGACAACAAAATTACGAATTTTTTGGTGAGAGGAAAGAATTTATAAATAATGAAATTAATAAGATTTCTAAATCATCTTCAACAATTCAAGTAAACACTTCTGATGAAGCTAATAATCATTTCTCAATTACTTTTTCAAGCGGGTATGGTTCTGGAGTTCTATGCAAAAATACTGGAATGTATTTTAATAACTCACTAGGAGAAGTTGAACTCAACCCCCAGGGATTTCTTGGTGACACTAAAGGTGATCGATTAATTTCAAATATGAGTCCACTTATTATTGAGACTAATGATGGAATAAGCACAATTGGTTCACCTGGCGCAAACAGAATTAGTTCTGCAATTGCACAAGTATTATTAAATTATTCAAAAAGTAATAACTGGAAACAATCAATTGATGAACCAAGATTTCATGTAAATGAAGATGGTTCAATTAGGGCAGAACCAGGTTCATTAGAAATAGATAAAGACGTAATCATAACTGAGGAGTATGATATGTATTTTGGTGGAGTATGCGTTTCAGGATTAAATAAAAGTGTTTTTTCATTTGGTGATAAACGAAGGGGAGATACTAGTTGGATAAATTAGAAAAATTACCTTTTAAAGTATTGTTTTACCTCGGTTTTATTATTGTCATAATTTTTATTGGGTTATCCTACTGGCAACTAACAAGTCACTATGATGATAGAAATAATTTAGAAAATATTACTAAATATGAAAAACTACTAAAAGTATCCATATCAGATATAAATAATTTGTCGGAATTCCAATATATCCAAATTGATGACACTGTTTCCTTAATAGATACATGGCTTTTAAGATCTAGGGTAAACAATGGTCAAAATGGATACAACAGAATAGACCTTGTAGTCGATAGTTTCAATAACTACATAGTAGTTAACAGGGGATGGGTTCCACTTGATTTTGATATAGATTCAATTGATAAACTTGAAGCTTTTGAATATATAGGAAAGTTATTAACTTATGACACTCAGACAATTGGTCAAGACGATATTACACAATCGAATTACTTATTTAGAGTCGATAAGTTTTTTTTAGAATCTGAAAAAAATATTACTCTACAGAATTTTTACTTAACACTGACTGAAGAATGTGGAACTAATATTGAATGTGTCAACCTTACAGAACCATACGATGCACCACATTTAAGTTACGCTTTTCAGTGGTTATTTTTTGCAATATGCTTAACTATTGTTATTTTGAGAAAAAATAAACTTATATGATAAATAAATTACAACTAGATAATTTTGAATTATCATACACAATCGAAGGAGAGGGGAGAGATGTCCTTTTACTTCACGGTTTTCCATCAAATATGTATTTCTGGAATGATATAAAAAATTACTTAGAAAAATTTTGTAGAGTTACAGTTGTTGAGCAAAGAGGCTACCCTCTGTCATCAATAAAAAATGCTACCGTAAGTGATTTTAATATTGAAAACTTATCATTAGATATAGAAAAATTAATAAAGACACTAGAGCTTAATAATAACCTTATAATTGTAGGTCATGACTGGGGCTCTATTGTGGCTTGGTCAATAGCTTGCAGAAATAATGTAGAGATAGAAAAATTAGTATCTATATGTGGTGGAACTGAATTTCCATCAACAACTACTTATAATAATTTAATCTTTGATAAAGGACAGCATTATATAAGTTCATTTCAAAATCCTGAAAAAGTAAATAAACTACTTACTAATAATCTAGACTTATTCTTTAGATCTGCATACAGAATTAGTCCAAAAATCGATTACGATTTACTAGATTTATCGTTAAATAGTTTATTTGCAACACATAACTCTGGTAGCAAAATTCATAATATAGATATTGAATCATTAATAAATCATTTTCATCACGGCATGAAACAACCTATATCATGGTATTCGAACATAGACTTTAATCTAGAACTCTCTAGTCAGTGGAGAAGAGAACTTGACATTAAGACAATTTTTTTGTTTGGTGAAAATGATGCTGCAATAAAATTAAATAATAAAATGATTGATAGATTAAAAGCCTCTGGCACGGATATAACTGTTAAAGAAATTAAAAATGCAGATCATTGGCTACCATTAACTCATAAGGAGAGTGTTATAAGTGAAATTATCTAAACTTCACATTTGTCCTATAATATATATTATGTTGCGTTATGTATAATCATATATTACACGACCATTTAGATGGTGGTTTAAGGCCTTCTACTGCTAAAGAACTCGCAGAAAATATTGGATATAAACCTATCAATAATGTAGAAGATGTTGCCAATTTCTTTGATAGATCCAATTGTGATTCACTAGAGGACTATCTCGAAGCTTTTACACACACTATTGCGTTAATGCAATCATATGAAAACATAGAACAAATAGCTTATGAAGCTGCTATTGATATGAATGACAATGGTGTAAATTACTATGAGTCTAGATATGCACCATTTTATTCTGTAAATAATGACTTGTCCCCTGTAGATGTAATTGATGCAATTAATTCTGGCTTTGAACAAGCAGAAAATGAAAAAGGGATAATTTCAGGATTAATTCTATGTGGAATGCGTCATGATCCTCAGAATGTAAGTGCTGTTGCAGATTTAGCGGTAGAAATTAAAGATAAAATTATTGGTTTTGATATAGCCGGTCCAGAATACAATTACCTACCATCGCTTTATAGAGATAGTTTTGTAAAGATAAAAGATGCAGGAATCAATATAACTATACATGCAGGAGAAGGCGACGGTGTACATTCAATACAAGATGCACTTGATAATGGAGCAAGAAGAATAGGTCATGGAGTCAGGATAATAGAAGATGTTAAAGAAAACGACTCTCTTGGTAAAACAGCAAACTATATACTAGATAAACAAATACCTTTGGAAATATGCATAACATCAAATCTTCACACAAATATGTATGAAGATGTTCACGCACATCCTATCTCTAAACTATATGAATTAGGATTCAATATATCATTAAACACAGATAATAGACTTATGAGTAATACAAGTGTTTTAAATGAATTAGAAATGGCTAAATTAACAGGTATTGAGAAACCTTCTGAGCTTATAAATTTTTCAGCTAGCGATAGCTTTCTTAACTAAGAACTCGTCATCACTATTTAAAAAATTGTAAAATTGTGATTCATTAATTAATTTAAAATTATTTTGAGGATATAATTTTTTGGCCAATTTAATTTTTTTTTGTTTTTTTGTAATTAAATTCTGATTCATAGTTGTGATTTCAACATATGTATTTAGTTGTGGTAAATAAAAATCCGGAGTAAACATCATTTTTATAGAACCACTACCCCACTTCAGTGGAAAACTTGTAGGTTCATAAATCCAATCAATATTAAATAAATCTAAGTGTTCAGCAAATACTTTTTCAGAATAATGAGCAAAATTCATTTAATTTTTTGAGAAATTTTTTCTGGATATAAAGAAAATATTTCTGCTTCCGTTTCAGTGTGAACTGGCCCTAAAGAAATTCCAAATACAGCTTGCCCTTTTTTAAGTAAATCTATCATTTGATCATTATCTGTTAATACATAGATTGATGCTCCATCTGAAAATATAGATACATCTGTAATGTTTTTACTTTTGCCTAAAAGACTAGAAACATTTTTTAATGCAACTCTAATTTTCTGCAAACTTATTCCTGCATCTCTTAATTTATTAACAAGCTTTACTAAAACTATATCATTAAAAGAATAGAGTCTATGAAATCCTGAACCTTTAATGTTTCTAATAGAAGCATCAATAAGTTTTGTTGACGTCCAATGATCTAATTGCCTATATGAAATCCCAGTTATTTTACAAACTTCTGGACCTGTATAACCCTGTTGCATAGTTTTAATCTACTAGATATAAACAGTTAATCAAGGATTTAGGAAAAATCCTCGGGAGAAATACCATCAATAAAATCCTTAAATTGTTGAATTTGTTCATTATTTTCCTCAATTAATATTATGGAATTTTTATTAAATAGCTCATTATCAACTGTAATTTTAGAATTTGATCTTATTGCTAGTGCAATAGCGTCACTAGGCCTGGAAGATAATGTTACGTTACCTTCTAAAGTATTTAATGTAATCTCAGCAAAATATGTTTTATCTTGAATATCAGTAATACAAACTTCAGAAATCGTAGCATTTAAAGATTCAACAATGTCAATAAGAAGATCATGTGTTTGAGGTCTAGGGTGAACAAAACCCTCCTGAGCATAGGCTATGGAAACAGCTTCAATTGTTCCTATCCATATTGGCAAAAACCTATATGTTTTTGGATCTTGTAAAAGCATTATTGGAGTCTCAGAATCTTCTTCAAGCCTAATACCAGATACCTCAACAACAACTTTCTCATTCATAATAAAAAGATTAATGATGAAAAGAATTTGTGCTAATCAGAAGAGATTAATTTAGATATAATATTTGACTTTAAAAAATTGTATCTTATTAAATTTTCAGAATTTTTAATGTCAAAAGTAATGATTTCATCATCAAAATAATTTGAGTATTTGATTTTATTAGTAGTTATGCTTGAAATTTGAATTGTCAATGGTAATTCTTTATTTCCAAATTTTAAGATATTAGAATTAGCAATATATATTTTGGAATTTATTGGATTGTTTAATTTATATAGAGCCTCAGAATTATAAATAATCGTACTTTGAATAAAATTATTTATTGATTCTTCATATAATTTTTTTGTATCTAGAAAATGAGTTTGTTTATCATTATCAACAAATGATTTATTCACGATAGTAATGATATTTCTGTTGTTACTTTGGTTGTATCCAACAAATGTCAAACCCGCATTTGATGTCCAGCCCGTTTTTAATCCTATAAAACCACTATCTATTATTAAATTAGTATTCTTGTACTCTTTGACTTCCCCACCCTGATCGAAATAAAATTTTGACTTATTTGTGATATCAATTAATTTAGTATTTTCTAAAATGAAAATAGATAGCGATAACAAGTCATTTAAAGTTGTGTAATGGTCTAATTCGTCTAATCCATCTGGATTTTGAAAGTTTGTATTATTCATATTTAATTGTTTAGCTCTAATGTTCATTAAATTAACGAAATCATTTGTATTACCAGAAACAAATTCAGAAGTTGCATAAGCTGCATCATTAGCTGAATAAACTAATAAAAATTCAAGAAGTTGCTCAACAGAAAGTACTGATCCTTTGTTTAAATATGCAACTTTACCTTCAAAAATATAATCTTTTGGATAGTTAATAGTGACTAAATCATTTAATTTACTATTTTCATATAAAATTAATGCTGTCATTAATTTAGTAATAGACGCTGGTGAGATATTTTCGTTTATATTTTTATTGTGTAGTATTGAATTATTATCAATATCATATGAAAGATAATAATCTGTGGAAATTATGTCATCATCCAACTCTAAAGAAAGTGATATTGGAGTAACAAATAAGAGAACTAAAAATATTAAAAAATGTTTTTTAATAAATAACTCCTAATTAAATTTGAATAATTTTTAATTATATTTTCTCTATCTGGAATCGCATCATCTGGTAATAAACTTTGAACAAATTCAACAAAATCATTGGACCGTTCATTTATAGATTTTATTACTGAGAAATTTTTTGGTTCTAGACCAATTGAAAAAAAGTAAGACCATGATTTCATTCTATTTAAATCATTATTGTTATAATTATCTTTTTCAATTTCAAAATCATATTGAATCAATTCATTAAATTGTTCCTTACTGAGACCAGCTTGTTTAAGTAAATCTCTTAACGAATAATCTTCAATTGTTATATTTTTACTTTTACTATTTTTTAATAAATTTGGATTATTTTTTATTGCTTTTAAACTATAAAACTCTTGTTCTTGAAGCTCTATAATTTTTGCTATTCTTTCTATATCTTTTCTTGTAAATTTTCTCGTACCACCTGGAGATCTTTTGATATTTACTAAACCTTCTTTTTCAAGAAATCGAATTCTAGAAATTGTTACTGACGGATATTTAATTTGTAAATTTTTTACCACTTCTCCAATATTCACTTATTAACTCCGGTAAGTAACAGTACGTATTTTCCAATCTGTATTTTATCCCCAGATTTTAAATCTTTTTCCTGTATTATCTCATTATTGATGTAAACACCATTTGTAGAGTTCAAATCTTTAATTTGAGGGGTTTTATTACTAAATTTAATTAATGCATGCTCTCTTGAAACGGTAATATCATCTAGAATTATTTTATTTTTTGAGGACCTACCTATGCTGTATTCTTCATTAGATAGTTTCCAAGAGGATGACATTAATTCATTATTCAATAACGAAAGTATATACAAAGGCTCATCAGCTGAATTGCTTGATGAATCTAAAGGTACTGTCTGGTTATCCACTCTTATATATTAAGTTGTACAAATATTCAATTGCAACATAAAAGTAAAAAATTATAACTAGTACTGAAATCTGACTTAAAAAAGGCACAGTTAGAGAGGAATTTATGACAAATAAACAAATAGTTACAAACAAAAGTACAGTTGCTAATTTTCCTTTATAGGATACTTCTATTTTTGCACCTGTTATTAATACATATAAAGAACCTATAAGCACTAGAAGTTCTCTTATTAATACAGAATACAAAATAATGTCAGGAACGTATATATTAAGCCAAAAAAGCAAAATTATAAATACTACCCTATCTGTTAATGGGTCTAGGACAATACCTAATTTAGAAACTAAATTATATTTCCTCGCAACTATCCCATCTAAAGAATCAGATAACCCAATTAGAGCAATAATAATAACTAATGAAAAAGTATTAAAACTGTTAGGAGTGAAGTAAAAAAATAAAGCTATTGATGAAAAAAATCTAAAAAGAGTTATTAAATTAGGTAAAAGAATAATATCTTTAAAGTTCAAAGAAGTCCTTTAACATCATGCGTTGCAACGTAATGATTATCTTTAACTTCAACCATGTCAGCGTTACCGGAATTTGTAGAAATTATTTGATCAAGCTCAGTAAAATCAATTTCGTACTTTGTTCTATTGTATGAAGGATCAGGAATTGGTATGGATGAAATAAGTCTTTTTGTATATGGGTGAATAGGGTTAGATAATAATTCTTCTGTTTCAGCTATCTCTACTATTTTACCGTTGAACATAACCGCAATACGATCACACATATAACGAGCAACAGCTAAATCATGCGTAATATACAAATATGATACTTCTAAATCTTTTGCCAGATTAAGCATCAAGTCCATAATCGAAATACGAATAGATACATCCAACATAGAAGTAGGTTCATCACAAACAACGAATTTTGGTTTCATAATTAGAGTTCTAGCAATAGATACTCTTTGTCTCTGACCTCCGGATAATTCATGTGGGAATCTAGGCATGTAGTTTTCAGGTGGAGTTAATCCAACAGTTTTTAATATTTCGAAAACTGCTTCTTCACGGTCACTTAAATTTCCAATATTATGAATATTTAATGGTTCTAAAATAATATCTTTGATATTCCATCTTGGATTTAATGATTCGTAGGGATCTTGAAATATCATTTGTATATTTCGTCTGAATTTTTTTAGTTCATCGCCTTCAAGTTCATCTATACTCTGCATTGACTTAGTTTCATCATTGTAAAAACTTACATCTCCTCCAGTTTTAGGATCAAGAAGACTTAATGCTCTTGCAGTAGTTGTTTTACCGCATCCGCTTTGCCCGACTAATCCTAAGCTAGAACCATATGGAATGTTAAACGAAATTCCATCTACTGCCTTAACTACTTGTTTATTACGTGAAAAAATACCACCAGAAATTTCAAAGTATTTTTCTAAATTACTAACTTCGATAAGATTATTATTCACTATTTACTTCTTTCAGCATTACAGATATCAACATAATGATCTGATGCAACCTCTACAAGCTCCATATTATGATTTGGATTACATGAAGTGTTTTTATTAGGACATCGTGGAGCAAAAGAACATCCAATTTGTTCATTTATTAAGCTAGGTGGCTCCCCATCAAGAGATTTTAATTTAATCTTATCTCCCACAACGGATGGAGTTGAAGCTAATAAAGACTGTGTGTATGAATGACGTGGGTTTTCAAATACTTCTTTTGTGGGTCCTTTTTCTACAATTCTACCAGCATACATAACAGCCATGTTGTCTGTCATTTCAGCTATAACAGCGATATCATGAGATATGTAGATAAGACTTAATCCTAAAATATCTTGAACTTTTCTTATTTCATTCAATATTTGATCTTGAATTACAACATCTAATGCAGTTGTTGGCTCATCAGCAATAATTAATTTGGGATCACATGATAGGGCAAGAGCAATTACTGCCCTTTGTTTCATCCCTCCAGATAATTCATGAGGGTATCTATCTGCAATAGAACTATCTAATCCTACGATGTTGAATAGCTCATTAATCTTATCAGTATTTTCTTCTTTTGTTTTATCTGGATAATGTTCTCTTATTGCTTCACGAATTTGCTCACCAATTTTAACAACTGGATTCCATGAATTCATAGCACCTTGAAAAACAATACTTATACCACTCCATCTAACATCTCTTAATTCTTTTTCATTTAATTTAACGATATCTTTACCATCAAATATTATTTCACCACTAGTTATTTTTCCATTATCAGCTTGAAGTTGTAGTAAAGACATTGCAACGGAAGTTTTGCCGCATCCTGATTCTCCAACAATTCCAAAAGACTCCCCTTCTTTTAATGAAAAAGTAACATCCTTAACTGCAGCGACACTACCTTCAAGGGTTTCATAAGACATATTTAAGTTTTTAACTTCTAAAATATTCATTTATCTTTGCCTGAGTCTAGGGTTGAATACTTCATCTAATCCACGACCAACAAGATAAAATCCACCTGCTAAAAATGTAACTGATAATCCGGCAGGTAATATTAACCACCAAAATTTCATACCTGAAAATATAAATCCTTCTACTTGAGCTAAGTAAATCATTAGACCCCAGCTCATGTCAATATTTAATAAACCAAGAAAAGAAAGTACAGATTCTGATGCAATTGCACCTGTAACACTAAAAACCATAAACAATAATGCAAGTGGAGCTACATTAGGTAAAACATGTGAGAAGAGGATATTCATTCTTGATCCTCCTGTTATTCTTGCTGAATCAACAAATGGTTTAACTTTTACCTGGAGTGCTTGTGATTTTATTGTAATTACTGAACCTCCTAATCCACCTATTGTTCCAAGTACTACAGCTAAGTGCCATACTTTTAATTCTGCAAAAGCTGAAATTATAAACAATAAAGGAAGTGTTGGAAGCATTAAAATTAAATCAGACTGCCTCATTAAATATGCATCAACTCTCCCGCCAAAAAAAGCAGCTATTGTTCCCAGTAAAGTTGAAATTCCTACACCAAGGGTTGCACTTAATAACCCAAGTAAAAAAGCTACCTGACTTCCTTCCATTACTTGTGAAAATACATCTCTACCCAATGAATCTGTTCCAAGTATATGTTTTGCAGATGGCGGTGCGGGTTGTAAGTTTTGTATTATTGTTTCACCAACTTGAGCATCGGAGTAAAATAATGTTCTTACATTAACTTCTAATTTTGCGGGACAATCTCCCCTGTCTTTATATTTTTCAGTTGGATATTCTTTTGGACACTCTACAACTAAAAATTCTTGAAATTGTTCAGAGTAGCCTACAACTGGATCATAAACTCCTTTATTCCAAATACCAGTAATAAATAGAAACGGTTGTAGTAACGAAAGAAATAGAAAAAATAATACGATATAAAGCCCAAGCATACCTAATTTGCTCTGTTTGAACATTGTCCAGTTCTTTTTTAGGGCTTTTCTTCTAATGTCTTTAGCAATATCTTTTTGATTTTTCATAATTTATCCTTGAGATTGTATCCTTATTCGTGGATCTAGGTATGCGTATGAAATATCGGCAATGAAATGTGCAATCAAAGCAAACACACCTATAAATGAGAAGGATGCCATGGCAACAGGAATATCTTCCCTAAGTACTGAATCCAAAATTAATTGTCCCATACCAGGCCATGAAAATATGGTTTCTGTAAGTACAGAGCCATCAATAATGGTAACAATTGTAAAAATAAATGATGTTACTACGGGTAAAAGCGCATTTCTTGCAGCATGCCTATCTCTAATTCGCTTTTGAGATATCCCTTTAGCCCTTGCAGTTAAAATAAAGTCATCTTTCATCACTTCCATCATGGTGGTTCTGGTTAAGAGTGCCGTCCCTGCAAAAGCAACTACTGTTACAGTAAATACTGGCAGAATCATATGGTATGCGATATCCATAGCATAAATTTTTTGGTTTAACATTTCACCTGTATTCCAATACATAAAACTACCAATAATTATTATCATAAAACTTGTAAAACGCACATTTCTTCTAGCTGAAATAGATTCAATATTTCTGGTATATACAAATGCTAACATTTGCAAAATAGAAGCTACTGCAATAAATTTAATCATAGAAACAAATATTACATCACTATCGTACGGAGAGTCATACCATTTTTCTGGATATAAAAACTTACCGATTGGTAACCAATCCAATTTATAACCAAAAAACCATAGCATCATTAGTGCAAACCATGGATAAAAAACTGTATAAGAAAAAACAGATGTAACTGTGATCCATGTTTCAGATTTTGAACCTCTACGCCATGCAAGAATTTTTCCAATTAAAAATCCTGTGTAAAAAGCAACAATATTGACCATAGCAAATAGCATCAATGTTCTTGGTAATCTTTCGGCTATAAGTTCGATTGGAGTTCTAGGATAATGAACATAAGAATAACCAAAATCACCTCTGAAAAAGTTTTGAATGTAGAGTATAACTCTTTCATATAAAGGTTTGTCTAAACCATAAAGTTGGATAACCATATCATAAGCTTCACGCGGTAATTCTGGATTCAACAATAAACTTTGAAAAGCATTACCAGGTATTGAATCAAAGAGAACATAAGAAGTTACAAGAAAGAGGAAGAAAACAATTATTAATTGATAAACCCGTCTAAAAACATATTTGTACATTGTGTCTCACTAAGCCAATAAAATGACGGGTGATTGCTCACCCGTCATTAAATTATACATTAATTATTTTTTAAGAATGACTGTGCTAGCACAACCTTCACAGGCATCTGTGAGACCGCCTAGTACATCCGTAAACGGATATGTCACCTTATCACCTCTATATACCTCAAGAACAGGTGGGTTAAACAATACTAAGTAAGGAAGGTCCTCAAATAATATAGCTTCCATCTGATTTGAAAGTAATATAGCTTCCGATACTGTTTTAGCAGCTTCAAACTTATCTGCTACAGCGTCGAATTCAGGATTGTTATATCCTGGTGTGTTATATCCACCATCGCACGAATCATTACGTGAATGGAAGAATGTAACTGCAGAGTCAGGGTAAATACCTACACCCCAACCAAGCATATAAAAGTTCCAATCTTCGCATGCTGCTGGATCAAAAACAATGTCAACAATAACACTAAATCCTGTTGGTCTTGCTGTTACATCGAAACCTAATTGTCTAATGTAATCTGCAATGAACAATGAGAATGTATTTCTCAATGGATCATAACCAGGACCTGGTGCGTAAATTAACATATCTGATGGAGGAACTTCACCATTAGGACCTTTAATTCCTGTTGGTGGAATCGCTCTGGTGTCATTACCAGGGTGACTTCCCCAATCGTCTGCTGTCCAACCAGCATCTTGTAGGATAGAAACGGCCTTTTCCCATTTTCCTACAGTATCAAGATCTTGACATTCAGCTAAAGTACCAGTTAATTCTGGTGCCCATGCTGTTAATGCACCTGAGATAGTTCCATCCATTCTCTCAACAGTTCCTTGAAGAACACTGTTAATGATAAAGTCTCTATCAACAACACAAGCTACAGCATTTCTGAAAGCTTTATCACTTCCAGGGAATACTCTTGTATTATGTGCAAAATATCTCATACCAAGTGGCATGTTTTGAACGAGTTCAACACCCGGTACAGTTGCAAGTTGGTTAAAGAGGTTTCTCTTAACTCCTAATGGGTTAAGTACGAAATCAACTTCACCATTTTGGAATGCAAGGTATGCAGCATCCTGATCGCTGTATAGTGTGAATTCAACAGTACCTACAAATGGACCACTCTCATATGAGAATGATTCTCCACTTGTGTTACCGAAATCACCGCTAAACGCAGGTGCTTTACCATTGTCCCATGCAATGCTTGTACCACCAGCATCATAAATAGTGGTTGTTCCACCGCTCCACATAGTGTTTGCATCATACTTCCATGTATAGAAAGCACCATCTTCTAGTTTGTCATAGACAAATGCGCTTGCTACAGGAGCATTGATTGCATCATGTGCATACAGAGTTTCTTTATCTGTTGCATATGCTTCCCAATATGCTTTGCTTAATGCTGGAGCTTGTGCTGTACCATACTGCCATGTAGACAATCCTGGATCATAGTTGAATGTGATGCTGACGGTATAATCGTCAGTAGCGACTACGCTAGTTACACAGTTCTTACTATTTCCTTCGTCGTCTGCACACAAATATGGATACGCGCTCAAGAAGTTACCACCAAGTGATAAACTTTTCGCAGTATCATATGTGAATGCCCAGTCATGAGCTGTGATAGGATTTCCATCACTCCACATATAGCCTTCTCTAACAGGAACATTAAATGTAAATGTTCCATCACCATTATCAACAGATGTTTCGACTAGTTCACCAGCCATAGAAACGATTAATTGATAGTTTGGTACAGAAAGTGTGTACAAGCTTGTTGCTTGACCTGACATAACATAGCCAGTCCATACATCATTTTCTGTGTCATAGGAGGCCCAGTAATTATTTGTTTGTGGATCTGAGAATATTGCCATCTTATAAACACCTTCTGGCCCAGAAGGTGCTGCTTCTTCAGCAGCTGCTGCAGTAGTAGCTGGAGCCGCAGTTGTATCAGTTGATTCCTCAACAACTTCTTCTTCAGCTGCGTCGCCTCCACAGGCAACGACTACTAGTGCAAAAACTGAGAAAAGTAATATAAGACGCCAAGTCTTGGATCCCTTGAAATTACTCAATTTTTCTCCTTTTTGTATACAAAAAATCCACATAAATGTGGATGTATTAATATTAGAAAATTAACGCTGTAATACAATGGTTAAATCAATAAATTTTATAAATAGTTTGTATATTTTTATACATTAAATTAGGTAAAAAAGTATCTGAAATAGTCTTATTATTAAGTAAAAACCAGCTGCAAAAACAATAATTTTAAAACCAAAACTATGCATTAATTTTTACTTTAAAACAAATATTTTTCATATTGTATGATTCCCTAATATTATTTTCTATAAAAACATGATAATTTTTTGGAATTCTTGAACTTAGATTGAAAGAAAATTCTGGAGGATACGTAGAATATTGTGTTACATATTTTAATTTTGCTCTTTTACCTCTAAAAGGGTGCGGTGGACTTTTTAACCATAACTCCCTAAAATTCATGTTGAGTTCTGAAGTACCAATTCTTGTATTAAGTTGTTTCTCAACATCATCAATATTTTTACTTATCTGCTTAATATTCTTTTTATTAAGAGCTGATATCCTTAAAACATTTACCCATTGATATTGTTTTAATTCATTCTTTATATTTTTATTGATTTCATCTTTATGATTAGTTTCCAGTAAATCCCATTTATTTAAAACAACAATGGGCGTAACAGTATTCTCAATTGATTCTTTTAATATTCTCTTATCTTCGAAAGTTAAACCTACTTCACTATCAATTATAATTAAAGCTAGCGAAGCACTTTCTAGTGATCTAAGTGATAATGAAGATGAGTACTTATCAATCTGATTTTTTTGAGTTTTCCTAGGTATTCCTGCTGTATCACTTATTTGGTATGAAATTTGATTTAAATTTATATTCTCTACAATTTTATCTCGTGTTGTGCCAGGAACATTAGAAACTGATGATCTTTTATTATTTAACAAAGAATTAAATAGTGTAGATTTACCAGCATTAGGCCTACCAATAATTACAATAGAAGATTTTTTTTCTAAGTCGTTGAGCATTTTTTTAGAAAATTTCTTTAAATAATTTTCTAATAACTCCAAACCTACTTTGTGATAGGCAGAAATAAAAAACTCTTTATTAAATATATATTTATACATTCGTTTATCTATATTTGATATATCAATATTCTCTGTCTTATTAAATACTGTTGTAGTTTTATTTTGTAGATTGTTTTTACTAATTAAATCAAAAATAGAGTCTAAACCAGAATAATCTTTTGAGTTTACATCTATCAGAAATATTATATGTTCGGCATTATCTATGTAGCGTAGAATATTTTCTTGAAAATTTACATTAAATTCGTCTGTTTTCTCTAAAAATCCTGGTAAATCAGAAATCATTAATTTTTTCTCATTATCAAATTCAATGATTGTACTAACTTTATCCCTAGTCGTATTAGGTGTAGAACCAATTATAGATGTCTTTCTCTTTGTCAAAGCATTTACAAGTGTTGATTTACCAGCATTGGGAAGGCCTAGTACAAAAACCTCTGGAATTTTGTTTTTAGTCATAATATAAATATAGCTATTCTATTCATATGGTAAACAAACTATATCTAGTAACTCCTAGGGGTTTTTGTGCAGGAGTAGAAATGGCGATTAAGGCCCTGCATTGGTTGCTTAAAATTTATGATGAGACTATTTATTGTTATCACGAGATAGTTCATAATAAATGGATAGTTAAAGAATTTGAAAAAAATAATGTTATTTTTGTAGAAGATCCATCGGAAATTCCAGATGGTTCTATAGTAATGCTCTCCGCTCATGGAACTGCCCCTAATGTAGAAGAACAATTTAATAGTATATCTTCTGTAACTATAAACTCCGTATGCCCATTGGTGACAAAAGTTCACCATGAAGCCAAAAAGTTTACAAGCAGTAATACACAAATTATTTATGTTGGTCACAAAGATCATGATGAAGCTAAAGGAGCATTAGGAGTTTCTCCTGATAACATGCACTTAGTTGAAGATATTAATGACGTTAAAAGTTTAGATATTGGTGATAATGTTGCTCTACTTGCGCAAACAACACTTGCTCTTTCAGAATGGGAACCGATTATGGAATTTTCAAAAGATAAATTTACTAATTTAAAAATGCCAAGAAAAAGTGACCTATGTTATGCAACAACAAACAGACAGGAAGCAATATTGGCAATACTACCAAAAGTTGAATCTGTAGTTGTTGTTGGTTCTGAAAATTCTAGCAACACTAAAGCACTTGTCAGTATGGTTCAAAATAAAGGGGTATCAGCAAATAGAGTTGATAATGTAAGAGATTTAGAAAATATTAATTTAAAAGGCACTGTTGCCGTTACTGCTGGTGCTTCGGCACCTGATCATATTGTTTATGAAATAATAGAAAAAATTAATCCTGCAAGTTTAGAATATTTCGAACTTAAGCAAGAAGTTGAATACTTCCCACTCCCCCAGCAATTAAGAAAAAACATTAGATTAATATCTGATTTCTTAAATAACTTTAATGATTCTGAAAATAATCCTGATACAACACTTGGAATAAGTAACGATAAAGAATGGACTGCTACTGAAGCTTTAAATTCTCTTTAATTTTTTTTATGACATCTTCTATTGTCATATTTTCATTATCGATGACAAGTGCATCCTCTGGAACAACAAGAGGCGAATTTTTTCTATTTATATCTCTTAAATCTCGATTCCTTAAATCTTCTATAGATTCTTTGCTTCCTGATTGAGCGAGTCTTCTTTTACTTCTTGTTGATTCGCTTGCATCTAAATATATTTTTAAGTCAGCATCTTGAAAAACAACACTGCCCATATCTCTTCCTTCTACAACAAGACCATTTGATGAAGATTCGAATAAAAATCTTAATACATTTGAAACAATCTGTCTTATTTCAATTTGTTGTGCTATTTCTGAACTTTTTTCATTAATTTTAGAGGAATATAGTAATTTTTCTGTATATGTTTCACCATCAATAACAAATGTAATTGGTTCCTTAGAGGTTAACTGTATTTCATTAAATGAATTTACTCCTTTTATATCGAAATGTGATGCTATGGCTCTATATAACATTCCAGATGAAATAAAATCTAGATTTAAATCAGAAGCTAGTTTTTTTCCTATAGTAGTTTTTCCTACTCCAGATGGACCGTCTAAAGTTATTAACTTACTGTTCATACTTCTATTTTAGACATTTGGCCTTTAGACATATTATTTAAATTATATTTACCAATCTTTTCACGTTTTAATTCTCTAATTTTTAATTTATTAAATCTGAATATTCTACGAATTTCTTGATTTTTTCCTGATGTTAAAGTTACTAAATATGAATATGTGTTTAATACTTTAATTTTACTTATTCTAAGCAATTGGCCATCATGATTTATATTTGTTCTAACTTTTTTATTATGGTCTATTTTGTGTGTCAAAGTTACTTTATATGTTTTTTCAACTTTGTTTTTTGAATGAAATATATTGTCTAACCATTCGCCATCTGTGCTGAGAAGCATTAGTCCTTCAGAATCCTTGTCCAGTCTCCCACCAAATTTTAAATAATCTTTTTCGATCAATTCAAATATTGTTGGTGCATTACCCTGTATATTATGAGAACAAACATAGCCTTTAGGTTTATAAAAACGATAATATTCATGTTTTTTATTATCTAGAATTTTTTTTCCATTTACAAATATTTGATCTTTACTATTTACAATATAACCGACCTCAGTAATTTTCCCATTAACTAAAACTTGACCCGACTCTATTAAATTGTCAGCTTTCCTTCTAGAAGTAGGTAAATTTAATGCTATATATTTATTTATTCTCAAATAGAATTACTCTTCCTCAATATTTGAAAAATAATCGCCTAATAATGGAAGTTCTTCAATTTTAGAAATATTCATTTTTTCTAAAAACAAATTTGTAGTTACAAATAAATTTGGATTTCCAGGGATATCTAAAACACCTGATTTTTCAATTAATCCTCTTGATTCAAGTGTTTTTAGCGAAGATTCGGATTCAACGCCTCTTATCTCGGAAACTTTAAGTTTTGTAACAGGTTGTTCATATGCCACTATAGATAATGTTTCTAATGCTGGCGTAGACAGACCTCTTAATATAGAAGGTGGTTTAAATTCTGCTAAGTCAGACGAAATAGTCCTAAGAGTCACAAAATCAGAAGACTTATCATCATATTTTATGTAAAAGCCATAATTGTTATCACTTAATTCGGTGTTTATATCTTCAAATATTTTTATAAGGTCATCTTTTTCAATACTAAAATTTTCTTGAAAATAAGAATGGTTAACTGAACCATCTGAAACAAGTAAAATTGCTGTTATCACTTTTTTATAATTCATAATTTTTTTCTATCTTAATACTTTCATTGTCTTGTTTTGCTTTAATAAAACCCCATCTTACAGCTTCTAATAGTGCAAGAAAAAAGGCTATAGCTTCTTTCTCTGTATTTAAATCATTTACTATGCTCTCAAATGATGTATTTAATCTTTTATCCACAACTTTAAGTAAGTCATCGATAGCATCTTGTAAATCAGGCAAGTCCTTATCTATATGTTTAAAACCTTCTATTGTTTTGTATCTATGAAACACTTCTTGAGCAACATTTTCAAATTTATCTTTATCAATTAGATATTCAACATCTGGTTTTGGGAAGAGGTTTTTAGTTTGATAATATTTAAATGACTTAATTTCATTTTCATTATGTTTTATTTTAGAAGCTATAGCAATTCCTATTTCAGAGAACGCTTTAAACTGTAGCAATCTAGCAAACGCTAAGTCCTTATCTTTAAGAATTTCGACTTCATCAAGCCAATCTACCTCATCATCTTGTGGTAGCATTCTCTTTGCTTTTAATTCAAATAATGAAGATGCTAGTAAAACAAAATCCGCATAACTTTCAATTTCTTTATTAAAATTTTTTACTTCGAAACTTGTAAATAATTCATAAAGGTTTTCCTCGATTTGAATACTTTCAGAGGTATAACGAACCAGTAATGATTTAAGATTATCTACTAAATAACTTAATTCCATTAAAAATCAGTCTTATCAAGTATTTCATTTTTAGTCGTAAGTAGATTTTCAAAATAATATTTACTTATTTCATCATTACTAATGTTTTGCTTCAGTAAATCATAGCCTATATCTTCATGGTTAAGGTAGTTGTAAGCTTTTCTATTTGTTGCAATCTTCAATTCAGCTAATATTCTAAATATCCAACTATATTCAGATATTGATTTCCCAATATCATGAAGAAGTGATAATTTCAATAACTCTTTATTTTTTGTTTGGTTTTCAGTCCTGTTTAATACTTCAAGTGAGTGATGCCTGTCCGCTTTTGACATTTTCCAAAATAAATACTCCAATTCATCATCATTAAGAATTTCTGAGATTTTTATCTGATTGTCTATTGACAAGTCTTTATAAAACAAAAAACGTATTGCTCTTCTAGCTTTTAAAATTAATTCTTTCATGATCTTGGATGACTTTCTAAAAATGCCTCTTCTAAAAATTCTTTTGTAACTTTAGTATATATCTGCGTCGTTGAAACAGAACTGTGGCCTAAAAATTCTTGTACAGTTCTTAAATCACATCCACCTTCAAGCATATGAGTAGCGGCGCTATGACGCAACGTATGGGGGTGAATATTTGTATCCAATGATGCTTTTAATGCTGTACTTTTTATAATTCTAAAAACAGCTGTTCTATCAAGATTATTTCTAGATTTTGTTAAAAATAAAGGTTCCCCTTTACTATTAATAAAATTCTCTCTTATTTTTAAGTATTTCAATAAATTAACCTTTAACTCAGATCCAATCGGTACAATTCTTTGTTTTGATCCTTTGCCTTTTAATTTAAGAGAATTATCAACAAGATCTAAATCAGACAAATTTATATTACATAACTCTGAAACTCTGCACCCTGTTGAATACAAAACATCAATTATTGTTTTATTTCTTGAATTAAGAAAATCATCATGTTTATAAGCATTAATCATCTTCTCAATATCTTCTATGCTAAGTACTTCAGGAAGTTTTCTAATAGATTTCAATCGCAATTCTGAAACTTTAATTTGCAAAATATTTTCTTCTTCATCTAGATATTTAAGAAAATTTTTAATGCTTGAATAAAATCTTTTTTTTGTTGAAGTTGAGTAGTTAAAATCTGAAATATCTAAAAAATAATTTTCTATACTTTGTTGAGATATTTCAGAATCCTGTAGATAAAGAGACAATTTTTTCAAATCTGAAATATAAGAATCTACTGTATTTGGAGATAAACCTTTTTGAAAAATTAAATATTCTGAATAAGTTTCAATTAAATGATTAATCTTTAACTTTTTGTCCATCTTCGACATTCTCAATAACAAATTCTATATTTTTAGAAGCATTAATGAAGGAATTAAACATTGGAGCAGGTTCCCAAGGTCTTGATTTAAACTCTGGATGAAACTGCGAAGCTACAAAATATGGATGATCTTTTAACTCTATCATTTCTACTAAATCTTCATCTGGAGATAAACCACTGAATATTAATCCATTATCTTCTAATTCTTTTCGAAATTTATTATTAACTTCATACCTGTGTCTATGACGTTCATATATAATTTCGTTTTTATAAATTTCATTTACAGTTGTATTTGGTTGTATTTTACAAGGATAAGTGCCTAACCTCATAGATGCGCCAACATCATCATGTTCTAAATTTTGATTAGGTAGTAAATCTATAACCGGATTTTTAGTAGTTTGAGAAAACTCTGTAGAGTTTGCATCAGAAATTCCACATACATTTCTTGCAAATTCTATGACTGCACACTGCAAGCCTAAACATATTCCTAAAAATGGTATATTGTTTTTTCTTAAATACTCAATTGCTAGAATTTTTCCTTCTATTCCCCTATAACCAAATCCTCCTGGGACAACCACACCATTTAATTTTTTTAGTTCATCTAGATCAAAATTGTCAGCATCAATCCAAACAAGGTCTAAACTAACTTTGTTATGTAAGCAAGCATGCTTTAAGGCTTCTACTACTGACATATAACTATCTGGTAAACCAAAATATTTTCCAAGAATTGCAATTTTAATATTTTTTTGAACACCATCTTTTAATGAAAGCATTTGTTTCCATTGAGTAAAATCTGGTGGACTAGAATTAAGCATTAAACGAGTATTAACTGATGAGTCCAAGCCTTCTTCAAACATTTTTATAGGTATGTCGTATATATCATCAAGGTCTGGAGCATTAATTACATTTTCAAGACTTACATCACAAAAAAGTGAAACTTTGTTCTTAATTTCATCATTTAATTCTTGCTCAGACCTCAAAACTATAATATCAGGACTTATACCGTAGCTTCTAAGCATAGAAACAGAGTGTTGTGTTGGTTTAGTTTTTAATTCAGTACTTGGCCCTATAAAAGGTACTAATGTAACATGCACAAACATAACATTTTCTTGACCTAATTCTTTTCTGATTTGCCTTGCGGCTTCAAGAAACGGTAAAATTTCTATATCTCCGACAGTTCCACCTATTTCTGTAATTTGAACATCGACTTCATTTGAAATGCCTTTGATTCTTCTTTTTATTTCATCAGTGATGTGAGGTATTACTTGAACTGTTGCACCAAGGTAATCACCTTTACGCTCTCTTTCGATTACTTTTCTGTATATGCTCCCGGTAGTAACATTTGCATCTTTTCTTAAATTAACACCTGTGAATCTTTCATAATGACCTAGATCTAAATCAGTAGTGGCTCCATCTTCAGTAACAAAAACTTCACCATGCTGAAAGGGATTCATAGTATCAGGGTCAACATTTATGTAAGGATCTAATTTTTGATTAACAACTGAAAGTCCTCGGGCTTTGAGCAAGTTACCAAGAGACGCTGAAGTAATCCCTTTGCCAAGACCAGAGACTACACCGCCGGTGACAAATATGTATTTGGTCACGTTGAAATAATAACAGGTTTATTTTTAATGTGAAGAACTATCTAAGTATTTGGTTTAAGAAGTGATCTAGTTTAGGATCATCACTTTCTTCCATAACCATCAACTCATTTTTTGATAATTTGTAATCAAAAACAATATCTTTTCCCTCATTGCCTTCTATTACTTCTGCGCCGTCGAATTGAATAGAGTAATCTTGTTTTTTTAAAATAGTAATCTTTATTTCAGATTTATGATCTAAAACAATCGAGCGTGGAAATTTTGTAAAAGGAGATATTGGAGTAATGATAAGAGAATTAATGCTTGTTTGCACAATTGGGCCTCCAGCAGAATAGTTATATGCAGTTGATCCAAGAGAGGAAGATATAATTAAACCATCTGATCTAAGTTTTACTTTTTGTTTATATGTTTCAATTTGCATATCTAGCATTCTCGTAGGAGCATTTTTGATAATAACAATTTCATTAAACGCAGGTTGGCTTTCATCATTATTTTGAATTATTGGAGTTCTATTTTTAAAATCATTAAACTTTTGATTAATTACTGATTCAACATCAATATTTTCTAGGGAATTAACTAGATAACCCACTCTTCCTGATCCAAGATTTAATACAGGTAAAGAATGCTTCCAACCAAGGCTCATAGCCTTTAAGGCAGTTCCATCCCCTCCAACGCTAATTATTAAGTCATAACCAATTTCTCTATCTATTTTTGGAAATGAAGAATCTACTAAAATTTTTTCATATTTAATTTTTTTTTCATCAAGATAACTTAGTAATTCGACTGCTTGTTTAGATTTAAGATATTTTTTTGATGATACAATAACTAACTTAACCATAAATACATTATAGAAGACTTATAATGTTCTTAAAGTGATACCTATATCTGATATAAACCCAGCAAGAAATACTCCAGTAATTTCACGAATATTTATGTTTGTTACTGTTGGTGTCTTTATACTGATACAGCCAAAAAACCAAATTGAATTATTTAACTTTTTTTATCAATATTCAGCTATACCTTGTGAGTTAGTTAAATTTTCGCCAATATCAGAAGCACAATTTTATAATAATAATTGCTTTTATACACAAACGAGTTCCATATTTCCAAATAAAAATATTATTTTAAGTATGGTATTTGCTAACTTTTTTCATGCAAATTTTATACATATATTAGGAAACCTATGGAGTTTCTGGATATTCGGTAACAATGTAGAAGATAAACTTGGTAAATCTAAATTTACAATTTTTCTAATATTTATAGGAATTATAAGTATTGGGTTTCATACATTTTTGAATCAAGAGAGTCTGACGCCAATAGTTGGCGCATCAGGAATTGTATCAGGATTAATGGGCGCATATGTATTTATGTTTCCAAACGCCAGATTATTAGTACTTGTCCCATTTGGTTTCTTATTTCCAACTACAATCAAAGCAAAATTTTTTATGATTTTTTGGTTCATATCACAGATATTTATTGCAATTGGTGATCAAAATATATCTTGGGAGGCACATATCGGCGGATTTATTTTTGGATATCTATTATTAAGAGTTTTTAATAATAAGAGGTATAACGTCTGAAAAATCATGTAGTTGATGGTCTGCCATGTCTGTATCAAGAAAATTATTTACACCTGAAGCAACAAGAAAAGATATTGCATTTAAAGATTTGCCAAAAATTATATCTGTATCTACTCGGTCACCTATCACATAATTTATTGATATACCATTTTTTTTAAAATATGACGGATAAAGCTTTCCCGACTTACCTAAACTCTCAATATTTATCGATAACTCATCTTCAATGATTTTTACAACTGCACCATTTCCCGGCTGTTCGCCAAATTCAGTTGGATAAGTTAGGTCCTTGTTAAGACAATATATTCTTTTACCATCTTGTACATGAGAAATAATATCTTTAATCTCTTGATCATTATTTATTTCCTTTCTTCCAATAAGAACAACATCCGATAAATCAATATTTACAATTTTAATATTTAATGACTCAATATAATTTTTTAACCCCTCAGTTCCGTAAATATAAATATTGTTAATTTGTTGCGATAAAACATTTTTGAATACTATTAACGGAGTAATTATTTTATCAACATCTATTTCTAAATCTAATAACGAAACTAACTTGTCTCTAATTTCTAGAGGAGATTGTGAACTGTTGTTTGTTGTAAAATATATTTCTATATCGTTTCTTCTTATTTCTAAGATCGATTCTCTAACACCATCAATTAAAGTTTCTCCTTTAAATAATGTTCCATCAAGGTCTGTAGCGATTGTTTTCACGTTTTTCTTCCATTAGTAATACTCTTGCTGTAATTCCACTTGCTTCATAAAAGTTCTTAGCAACTCTGTCACTAGGAAGCGTTACTGTTCTTAATTCAGAGTTAATTGATTTTACATATTTACGAATAGAATTAAGTAAAAATGTACCAAGTGATAATTCTCTAAACTCTTTTTTTACATATATTTCTAGTAACAATGAATAATTATTATCTTCAAAAAGTTTTGCATAACCTATCGGTTCATCTTCACAAGATAGTAAGAAAGTGTGTTCGTTATTAAATTTTAATTTAGAGTAATAATGAATTAAATCCTTGTCGATTAAGGACACACCCTCCAAAAATAATGTTGTTAATTCTTGGGGTATTTTTGGTTTTGTATCAACCGTAAAAGTAAATCCAAAGTCTTTATGTTTATACACAGTCAACGCATACTTTAGCTCTAGGTTTTGCTAATTGAGTATTTCTTAATACCATAAAGCAAATTGAGCATGTAAATTCGTCCTCACTTTTATCATCTGCAATTTCATCTAGTTTTAAATCAGATTTTTTAACATTTCTTTTTTCTGCTGCATCAACAGACATAAAAGATCCTTCTGCTTCGTCTGCATCTTCAACTGACTTTTTTTCAGTTTCAACTCTTGCCTCGAGTGATTCAGTCTCTACTTCTTCTTTTTCTTCTTCTTCAGCTGGAGTCTCATCTTCAATATCATCTTCCTCTAAATCTTCAAGCGTAGGCTCTTCTATTTCTTCAGTTTCTTTTTTGGCCATAATTACTCCTTACGTGCCTAAATATTACTAAATTTTAAAACGTATGGCACGATTTTCAACAAATATCTCAGCAGGGCCATAATCAAAAAAATCACCATCAATTTCTATGGGATCAGAGGTATTAACTATCAATTTAGATGTTTTTCTAGTTATAACACCTTGTTCTTTCAGATGAAGTCCTTTTTGAGCTAAGAAAAATATTTTCATTGCCTTCAATTTAGAAACAGCAAATATCTGAACATTAAATTTACCATCCTGGAGACTAGATTTTGGAGAAATATTCCATCCTCCTCCAAAATATTGTGCATTACAAACACATACATTAAATGCCATATTATCAAAAATATATTTATCTAATTCAATATTAATTTTTTGAGCTTTTGCAAATATTATTTTTAACCAAAAACTAATTGGATATCTTAAGCGACGAATTAGTTTTGGCATTCTTTCACTAATTTCAACTGTAGATGCAAGAAAGCCAATGTTTAATACGTTAATGAAATATTTTTGATTATTTTTTGTTTTAATTAATCCAACATCTATTTCATAATAAGAATCAGATTTTAAATGTTTTACAGCGCCTTTAATATTTTGAGGCAAAGCAAATGTTCTTATAAAATCAGATCCACTTCCTGCAGGCAGAGAAGCGACTTCTGGGTACTCAACATTATTTACCATTAATGCATTAATTAAAGAATTTAAACTACCGTCCCCTCCAATAGTGCAATATTGATATTTACTACTGTCAGTGAATTTTTTTATAATATTATTTAATTCATCTATAGTTTTAGTTGGGAAATATTCATAATTAAGATCTTCAGCATTTAGTAACATCTCGATAAATTCTTTTGATAGATTTTTTCCTCTAGAATTTAGATTGTGAATTACTATATATTTTTTCATGTCATAGTTTTCTGAATAAGATTATTGTTAAAGATATCATTAATTTCTTCAAAATCTTTATCTTCATATATTATTGATAACTTTTTAGATAATTCTGATGCTTCTTTTGCTACCTTAATAAAATCTCCAATATTTAATCCAAACTTATTCACAACATATTCGATATTATTTGTCTGCATATACTCATAGAATACACTGAACCATGAAAAGTTTAATTTCATAAGTTTCTTAACTCCATTTGAAAGTTCAGTTTTGTTAACTAATTCAAGTGAGGATTGAAATGATGAAAAAAGAGATTCAAACTTATCACTAATAGCAAATTCTGCTCTTTCATTTGAAATTCCAGATGAAATATACATTAACTTAAACTCAATATCTTTATTCGTTTCTTTGTTAAATAAATATATTCCCGGTATCAAATTATCTCTGTATGTTTGACTAAGTACTCTGCCATTATCAGAATTTAAGAAACCTAATTCATCTAAGACGCCATATTTTGAGTGAAAAATATTTTCTAGTTTATCAGTTTTATACATATTCTGATAGGCAAAAAAACTTTTCTGAAGTAATTCAACTGATTCATTTACAGTATATAAATTAAGTAAATTTAAAATTGAAGAGTAGTTTACTGAAAAGGCAGATATTAAATCATTAGGTTTTAAAGTAAATAAATTACTGTACCATTCTCTATTGATAGTTTTATCGTATGAAAGAAAAGCAAAACCTTTATCATCAATACCTCTTCTTCCTGCTCTACCACTGAGTTGTAAAAATTCCGATTGTGTTAGGGGTCTGGTTTTGATTCCGTCATATTTATGAAGCCTATCTATATATATAGATTTGGCAGGCATATTTATACCCAATGCTAATGTTTCAGTAGCAAATAAATATTTTATATATCTATTTAAAAACAAATACTCTACAAATTCTTTAACTATAGGCGCAAGTCCCGCATGATGAAAACCAACACCCCTTGACCACATCCACATATGTTCGTCTAAATTTAATAAATTAATTTCTTCAGGTGTCAAATCTTTAAATACACTATTGTATTTATCTTTTATTTCATCTCTATTTTTAATAACCTTCATTTTATTTGCTAATTGTCTAGAGCTAGATTCAACCTTTTCACGGGAAAAAAAGAAAAATATTACAGGTAGTAAGTTTCTAGTTTTAAGATATGAAGCTTGTTCGTTTAATTTAGGTTTAGTGAACTGTTTAGCTTGTCTATCAAATTTGAATATTTTTCTATTTTTACTATCTTTTGATGATTTAATTATTTTAATATTTTTATCAGTTTTCGAACTTGTTACTAATGATATCTCTAATGGCGTTGGTCTTATATCTGAATTTACTAAAGAAGTTGATCCCCTGAGTGATACAATCCATTCAAGAAATTCATTTTTATTTTTTATAGTTGCTGATAGACATAAAAACTTTATATCTTGATTTGCGTGTATGAGAATTTCTTCCCATGTTGTTCCCCGCTCTTTATCACCAAGATAATGCACTTCATCTAAAATAATTAAACCTGTATTCTTTAATTTTTTGTCATTACTAAAAATCATATTTCGTAATATTTCAGTTGTAGCTATTACTAATTCAGAGTTTTTATTGATTGTTCTATCCCCAGTTAAAAGACCTGTATTTATACCCTCTTTAGAAAAGTCATTAAACTTTTGATTAGATAGAGCTTTTATTGGGGTTGTGTAAAATACATTTTTTTGTTTTTTTAAATAATGTTCAATTGACTTTTCAGCAATATAAGTTTTCCCGGAACCTGTAGGAGCTATTACTAAAACATTATTATTGCTTTTAATATCATTAATAGCCTCAAGTTGAAAGTTGTCAGCGACAAACACTTTTACTTATTCTTACTTAAATACAAAACTAATTCAATAAGTAAATATAAAGGAATTGTAAAAATAAATAGTGTAACAGGGTCACCAGTAGGTGTAATTATGGCTGAAAAAATAAGTACTCCTAAAAATATTTCTTTTCTGTTATTAGTAAATACAGATCTTTGAATAATATTTTTTTTAATAAGAAAATAAATAACTAATGGTGCTTGAAAGGACAGTCCAAACAAAATAGATACCCTAGAAATTAACTGAAAATAATTTTGAGTTCTTAATATAAATTCAGATTCATTAAATTCTAATAAAAAGTTAATGCCGATTGGTAATGTTTTATATGCAGAAAATATACCTAAATAAAATAACGTAATGAAAATAATTAAATAGGTAATAAATATAGTATGTGAAGTTCTCTCTAATGCTGGTTTGAAAAAATAACCAAGAATAAAAATTACTAAAGGTATTGCAAGAGTAATTGAAACAAAAAATGTATTTAAAATTTTAACTTGAAAACCTTCATATATTGTAAAAGCAACAAGGTCACTTGTTGAATATCCAGCATTTACTAATGGATTGATTAATATTTCATATATTGAACTGTAATTAATGTATATGATTGTAAAAAATATAGCTATCACTAAAAGTGAAATATAAATTCTATAATTTAATTCTTTAAAATGGTCGAAAAATTTTTTATTACCCATTAATTATTCTTCTTCCAGCCAAATCCATCTTTGTTCAATTGTTTCATCTCCGATTACTTTTCTTACTTGATCAGATTTAGAACTATTAAAAAATTGAAGCATATTTTTAACCTTACCTTTATCTAGTAAGCCTAAAGATAAAAATAAAATGATAACTAATTCAACAAGGCTCATATTTTTAATTTCTTAATTAATTCTTTTTTCCTAATACTAATTTTATTTACTATTGATTGTGGAGCTAAAATTTCTATCTCATTGAAATGGTTTACAGCATAATTTAAAGCATGGGCTTCTGAATAAAATTTAACTGTAGCTTGATTGTCGATTAAATTAATATTTTTATGATTTAAGCTATTTAAGACTTTTTCATTTTCAAAATTAAATTTTAAATCTACGGATGAAACATTTACTTTTTTATTATTTATGTAATCAACATTATCAAAGATATCAACAATTCTATTTATAAGAAAAGTTTTAAGAGTTTGATCATCTAAGTCAATTGCTTCTAAAACAATACCATCATTGTTAGTAGTTAAAGAAATTGGTTGTATTCTGTATAAGAACTCTTCTACTGTTCCCAATTTAATGTATGAAATTATATTTTCCTCAAAGAAAGTTAGCTGGTCAATATGTTCAGTGTTATCATTATCAAAAATCTCTAAAATAAAATATTTTGAAAGTACATCATAAAATTGTTTTATATCCTTATTTTCTGTGATTAATTGTTTATATATTGAATTAGTGGATAGCAAAAAGTATAAATTAAACAGCTGACCATCATTTATTTGTGTTACATTTTTAATTGAGGAATTTAGGTTGAATAAAAATTCTCGTTTTAATTCATCGTATTCAAAATCAATTAATAATTCGCCATGCTGAGAATATATATCAGTGATTATAGAGAGTAAATAAAACAATTCTTTTTCCGTTATCCCAAGCTGTTCAGTTAAGGTATCTATGCTCCACTTTTCATTACTTTGAATTAGAGAAAGGATATATATTAAAGTTTCAAGATTCAATTTTTTACTCATGTAATAATCTTTCTATTTCTTTAGTGTTGTTTATTTTTATTATTTTTATTTTTGTATCAGACAATAGAAAAAACTTAACAAGGCCTAGATTGTCATTAGTTAAAATCTTACAATTAAGGTTATCACCAGAAATTTTCTTTTTTATCACATTGTGAGTAAACATATTTTTATTAACTTCATAAATGTCATTATTTATTTCAATAACTACTTCTGTCAACAATTTTTCACTTTCCCAAGAGAATGGGAAACTAGAAACATCAATATCAAATAAATCTGTTTTATTGCCCAATTTTAAATTTTTAACATGATTTAGATTAAATGTTTTAACTGTGCCGTTTTCATCACCTGCAATGTACCATTTATTGTTATAGTATTTCAATCCCTTAGGCTTAACTTTTCTGTATTCTTTAAGATAATCAAAGGCAACTCTTCTTTTTTCATTTATAGATTTAATAACTTTTACAATAATTTCGCTTTTATCGCTATCCATATTGCCAGATGACAAATACTTTTTTAAATAAAAATATGTGTAAAAAAACTTATGAATATCTATGTCATTATCATTATTTATTGTTTCAAATATAGAATTTCCGGACAGTGTATATCCCTTTTCAAAAGACCATTTATCATTTTGATAATCAATCATGTATCCAAATGAACGTAATAAATTTTTATCCCTTTCAAAAGATCTTCTGAAAGATTGCTCACTTAAATCTCTATAATCTAAAATATTATCTTTAATATTTTCAGTAGAAATACTTGGATTCACACTTAAAAGATTCAAAAGTTCTATTGATCTTTTAAGTACATTTTTCATTAGGTAAGTCTCTCGATACTTAGTGAGTGCATATTTTAATTTTACAAATTTTCATATATAAATTTATTATTATAAATTTATATATGACAGCATTAAAGTAATATATACATTATGAAAGTTTGGATAGATCAAGATCTTTGTACTGGCGATGGACTCTGTGAGGAGATAGCTCCTGACGTTTTTGTTGGTTTAGACGACGGTTTGTTCTATGTAAAAGAAGGCGATAAAATATTTTCAGAAGAAAACGGTAACGTAGGTGGCGCTGAAGGATTAGCAAACGTTCCTAAAGGACAAGAAGAAGCTGTTGTTGAATCAGCTGAAGAATGTCCTGGGGAATG
>Ga0209036_1000116_pt1 | contig 30800 bp, 47 predicted proteins | sample MarorgKNORR_S2LV_3_FD_188222 | JGI IMG/M metagenome (GOLD analysis project Ga0209036, IMG submission 188222) | Marine microbial communities from the Southern Atlantic Ocean, analyzing organic carbon cycling - DCM_A/KNORR_S2/LV (SPAdes) (version 2) | ecosystem: Environmental > Aquatic > Marine >... | reverse complement strand
TAAATAAGATTGATTTAATTAAAAAAAGTAAAATTCTTAACATTGTTAATACACTAAAAGATAAATTCCCTAGCGTAGAATCTTTTATTCCAATTAGTGCCTTGGAAGAAGAGGGTCTTGGAGTCTTGATTGAAGAAATAGAAAAAGTCCTTCCCGTTTCGGACAAATTATTACCTGATGATATGACAACTGATCAGACAGAAAAATTTTATATTTCTGAAATTATAAGAGAAAAAATATTTAATACTTTTTATCAAGAAGTACCCTATAGAACAGCAGTGGTAATTGAAGATGTGTTTGATAAAAAAAAATTATCCACTATTCAAGCCTATATTATAGTAGAGAACTCTCATCATAAACAAATTATAATAGGTAAGGGTGGATCTATGATAAAAAAAATAGGTATTGAAAGCAGAAAAGATATAGAAAATTTTTTATCTTGTAAAGTATTTTTAGATCTAAGGGTCAAGATAGATAGCACCTGGCTTAAGACGAAAGAGAAAGCTTTTAATTACTCAAATATCTAGCTTAATTACTTTCCCTGAAACTTAGGCTTTCTTTTAGATTTAAAAGCATCCTGAGCTTCAATGTAGTCCATACTGTTGGCAGCTTTTAAAATTGATTCTTTAATCTTTAAATAATCATTTTCTGATATTCTTTGGCTATCTTCAAAAGTGTTGATAGATACTTTTATTGATGCCAGGGAAAGAGGAGCATTTTCTGAAATTTTTTCAGCAAATTTTAGTGATTCTTTTAGAACGTCTTTGTGGTCAACTATAAAGTCAAATATCTTCATTTCTTCAGCCTCTTTGGCATTAAATTTATCTCCAGTGAAAAATATTTTTTTAGTATTTGATATTCCGACTTTATTAATAAAGTTTCTTAATCCGTCATAATTATAAAAAATTCCCAGTTTTACAGGGGGCATACAGAAAATGCTTTCTTTTGAAAAGAATTTGAAATCACAATTCAGCATTACCTCTAAGGTTCCACCGAAAATACTCCCATTTATTGCAGCAATTACTATTTTCGAACTTTCTTTAATTATTTTTGAAACTTCCATTAAAGGGTGATTTTTCGTATCTTTATCTATTAAGTGTATTTTTAATAGGGATTCTTTTGAATCTATGCTATCAGAGGAGATATCGTAACCTGAGGAGAATATCTTTTCTCCAACAGATGTAATTATTATAGTTCTTATATTAGATTCATTTTCACTGTCTTTTATAATAGTAGAAATATCCTTTAGCATTTCTTCATTAAAAGCATTCTTTTTTTCAGGCCTATTGAAGGTTATAACTCTTGTGTGGTTAAAATCTTCAAATTTAACAAATTTACTCATATCCGTTATAGTAATCTATTATATTTTTAAAGCGAGTTTGATATGCCATTATATGAATTTGAATGTAAAGACTGTATGAAAAAGTACAATAAAGATATCACCGAACTTTCCAAGTCCTTAGATAAAAAAACCGGTGAGAAAGTTATGAAGAGGAATAAAAACTTTCTTTACATAGAAGTGCAAAAAATAAAGACTGAAAAAACTGTTTTTTCTCTTGGCAAAGAAGGTAATAAGGGAATTAAAAGATATAGATATCGAATGGGAAAGGATAAGTACTTATTTCTTGAACTAAGAGATTTCAGGTTTACCGAGCTTTTTTTTCAAGATGAAGAAGTGCCTAAATCAGTAGAGTGTCCTTGTGATAAGAAATGCAAAGATGTTGTAAGAATTTTTTCACCTTTTAAAGCAATTTTTGAAAAAAGAGGTGGACTAAAAGATAGAGCTCCAAAGCCTGGAGACCCTGTCCAGTGGCATAAAGATTATAAGGTTATGAAAGATGAAGAGCAGGCCTCCAACTGGGTTGGACAAGACCATCTAGACCAATACTTTGGTAATTCCCAACATGATGGCTCTTACGGTTCAGAATAGGTTTTATAATGCCATTATATGAATTTGAATGTAAATCTTGCAAGAACAACTTAATGAAGGCTTTAGGATTAATTGAGAAGAAGCACGATAAAAAATCTCTATTAAATATTATAAAAAAATATAAGAATTTAAATGGTATTCAAATTATTGATTTAAAATCTGAAAAATTAATTCAGTCAGAAGGCGCAAGAGAAGAAGCAGATGTTGAAATTGACTTATATATAGAAGAAGGAAAAAAAATGGTTCTTTTCTATGCTACAAACTTCAGATTTTCAGAATTAATATTTGACGAGGAAGATGAAAAGAAAATTTCAACAAATTGTTGTAAAAAAGGAGAAATTGAAAGAGTTATATCATCCTTTTCATATACTTCAGATCTTTCAACTGATGCCCCCAAACCTCCTGGTCTTGCAGATTTACCCGAACAGATTAGGGGTAGAGTTAATTTTAGCGAGATGATTGAAGCAAAAGATCAACCTGCAAATATTAAAGCAGATAATCGATACAAGCATCAATATATGGATAAATCAAAAACCAAGTTACTATAGGATTTTATTACCTTGGGTTGTCTTCAACATATTTAATAAATTTTATTAGGATTTCTTTTTTATTGTCCGGTATATCCTTATAAGATTGCTTAAATTTAAGTTTAATCATCAAAAGTATATGTGCGTATGGATTTCTTCCTTTCGGATGATTGCTGCTATTGGGTAATTTATTTTTTAATCTATCACCTGTTTGTTGAATGATAGACCAAAGCTCTTTTCTATTTTCTTCATTCATCTAAAGTGTAATCTTTTTTCTTTTTTCCAATTCTTCGATCTAATTCATTACATATATCATCTATAGTAATATTATGAAAGGAAAGTCCAACCATCATATGAAACAATAAATCTGCATATTCATATATAATTTTTTCTCTTTCACCATTACTTGAAGCTTCAATCGATTCTTCTGCTTCTTCAGCAATTTTAGAGTGAATTTTCTCTAAACCATCATTAAACAATGATGATACATATGAATTTCCATCATTTTTATTATTCTTTCTTTTCTCAATAGTTGAGTAAATTTGATTTAGAATGTTCAATTTATTTGATATTTTATTTTCATCCATTACAGTATTCAATATACATTAAACTGATAGGAAGGAAATTAAAAAATGGCTAGAGTTACAATAGAAGATTGTTTAGAAAAAGTCCAAAATCGTTTTGAGCTTTCTGTAGCTGCTATGAAAAGAGCTAAAAATATTTATAATGGTGAAAAATCTTTGTCTGATGAAAACAACAAACCAGTTGTTTTAGCTTTAAGAGAAATTGCTGAGGATAAAGTTATAGCAGTTAAAAAGCCTTCTAAATAGTTACTTTTATATTAATTTTCCTTAGTAAAAATTAGATGTCATCCAAAACTTTTATAAGCGATTTACACAATCATTTTACTGATAAATATAAACTATCAATTATTAAAACATCTAATTCTAATATAGATTCTTCAGTCTCCATAATAATTAGAGAAATTAATACTAACTTTGAAATTTTATTTATCAAAAGAACTACAAAGGATTCAGATAAGTTTTCCGGCCACATGGCTTTTCCTGGAGGTGTTAAGGAGCCATACGATTCTGATAGTTTATCTACTGCACATAGAGAAACAAAAGAAGAAATTGGCCTTGATTCCAAATTAAATTGTGATTTGCTTGGAAGATTCAGTGATTACAAGCCTGTAAACCCTGAAGCTAACAAATTTATTGTTACACCATTCATTTTCTACTTAAAAAATCCGAATGTAAAATTAGTTAAATGTAAAGACGAAGTCGACGCAATAGTTTGGGTGCCGATTAACTTTTTAATCGAAGCTTTAACTAAAAGCACACGTATTGGAACTAAGTATAATAAGCCCTATAAGGATAATGTATTTGAATATAAAGGTTATAAAATATGGGGGATGACAGGAAAGATGCTTCATGCATTTCTGACTGAGATTAAGGATTATCATACTTAGAATTTATATTTTACTTTAGTTTTTTAAGTGATAGAATAAAAAAATGGGTAGCGTAAATAAAGTAATTCTTCTTGGTAGACTCGGAGCTGATCCGGAAGTAAGGTATACTCAAGATCAAACCCCAGTAGCCTCTTTTAATATTGCAACCTCTATTAACTATAAAAATAAATCTGGAGAAAAAGTTGATAAAACTTCTTGGCATCGCTGTGTAGCATGGAGAAAAACCGGTGAAGTCATAGGTCAATATTTCAAAAAGGGTAATCAGATATATATAGAGGGTTCTCTAGAGAGTAGATCTTATGAGGATAAAAGTGGTGAGAAAAAGTTTATAACAGAGGTAGTAGTAAATAATTTTCAATTTGTAGATTCTAAAGGTGGAGGCTCAACACAGACTGATGATGACAACTTCCTTGATGATTTTGATATTGAAAGCTCATCTAGTGATGACGTTCCTTTTTAAATGACTAGTAAAATTAACATTGTTTTGCTTTGTGCTGGTAAAAGTTCAAGGTTAAAATTTAATCTTCCGAAAGTAATATTACCTATAAATGGAAAAACCTTATTGCAAAGAAGTTTGCATAGTTTAGGTAAGCTAAGTCCTAGTAAGACAATAATAGTTGCTGGATTTAAAAAAGAGCTTGTTATTAATCTTAGTAAAACTTTAAATTACAAAAATCTTAATTTTGTAGTTCAAAAAGAACAACTAGGAACAGGTGATGCGGTAAAAAAGGCAGCCAGTAGTTTGGATAATAAATCAATAGCTTTAATTATGAACGGTGATACTCCCTTTGTTGATGAGGGGACCATAAATCAAGCTTTATCACAATACAGAAAAACAAAATCGGTTTTTACTATAGCAACTACAAAACCTTCTTCACCCTTTGGTTATGGCCGTATATTGAGAGATAATGATGGTCAGATTCTAGATATAGTTGAAGAAAAGGATTGTGACGACAAACAAAAATTAATAAAAGAAGTCAATGCAGGACTATATTTAATAGCAACAGATTATCTTAAGAAGTTTGTAAAGAAAATTAAAAAAAATAAAAATTCGGAATACTACCTAACTGACCTAGTTAATATATTCGTAAGAAATGGATTAAGAGTTGATTCTGTTCCTATAAAAGATGAAAGAAAATTTATAAATATAAACACTTTTGATGATTATCGTGAAGCCCACAACCTCGATAAAATGTTTATATATGAGGAATGCGTTAAGCAGAATATTTTTTTATCTGACCCAGAATCTTTTCAGAAAGACTTGGATGTTAAGATTTCTAAAAATGTTTATATAGGACCAAATGTAATTTTAAAAGGAAATACGGAGTTAAAAGAGGGTGTGAGAATAGAAGGTAGTGCTTTTATTTCAAATTCCCTTATAGGGAAAGGTACGCTAGTAAAGCCTTTTACGACTATTGAGGATTCAAGCATAGGTTCTTATGTTCAAGTTGGACCTTTCTCAAATCTACGACCAGGAAATACAATAGATAATAATGCAAAAATTGGTAATTTTGTTGAAATTAAAAAATCAAAAATTGGCAATAAATCCAAAGTCCCCCATTTATCTTATATTGGAGATACAGAGATGGGCTCAATGGTAAATATAGGCGCTGGAACTATCACTTGTAATTATGACGGATTCACTAAACACAAAACTAATATTGATGATAATGTATTTATAGGAAGCGATACAATGCTTATAGCACCTATAAAAGTAGGTAAGGGTTCCACTACTGCAGCTGGATCAATATTAAATTCTAATATACCAAGTCAAACTTTAGCAGTTACTAGAGTAAAAGAAAAACATATCCCCAATTGGAAAAGAAAACCAAAAAAATAATCATGTGCGGAATATATAGTATTTGCTCTAAAGATAAAATAAGTTTTAACTCCTTTTTTAAGGCATTAAAGGAACTTGAATATAGAGGGTATGATTCGGCTGGACTATCTTATTTGGATATAAATAAGCTGGTAACACTTAAAACAACAAAAAATATAAGTTTTTTAGAGAAGAAAATTAATAAACAAAATAAGTCATGTTTAATTATTGGGCACACCAGGTGGGCAACACATGGTAAGCCAACAATTAAAAATTGCCATCCCCATGTATCTAAAAATATCCTTATTGTGCACAATGGGATAGTTGAAAATTTTCAAGAGTTAAAAAAGAGTAAATATTTAAGAAATAAAAAGTTTCTTACTGATACAGATTCCGAAGTTATTTCACATTTAATTGACTACTTTTATTTAAATGAAAAAAATCTTTCTAAAGCTGTTTATAGGGTAGGAAAAATAATTAAAGGTTCAAATGCTTTTCTTTGCATAGACAAAAATGATACAAGTACATTAGTTGCATATAAGAATAAAACACCTTTGTTCTTTGGGCTTAAGAAAAATAATCAATTAATATTTTCATCTGATACTAACGCTATGAAGGTAGATTTAAATAAGTATTATTTTTTAAAAAACAATGAGATAATTGAGGTTAAAAATAATAATTTTAAATGCTATGATTCCTCATATAATTTAACTAAAATTAACTTATTAAAATATAAAAAAAACTTTTTAAATGAGGATAAATTAAAACTAAAAAAAGATTCAATTACTTATAGTGAGATAGTTTCACAAAAAAAATTGTTACCAGAAATTTATAATAGATATAAAAGTTTTTCAAAGAAATTAGATTCAATTAGAAAGCCCAAAGAAATTATTATAATTGGTTGTGGTTCATCTTATAATGCTGCAATGTTAGGTAAATATAATTTTGAGCTAATTAGTCAAATTCCAACAAACATATATAGACCATCAGAATTTACTTTTTTTAAAAAGAATTTAAAAAATGTCTTATATATATTTCTTTCTCAATCTGGTGAAACAGCAGATACTTGTGATTTACTGGAGTCAAATAAGATTTTTTTTAAAAATTCACTTTCTCTTGTTAACAATATAGATTCTAGGCTAGTCAAGGGCAGTAAGCACAGCATTGATTTATCGATGGGTATCGAAAGAGGAGTTGCAGCTACTAAGACTTTTACAGGTCAGATTGTTTTACTTTATTTGATGGCAACTTACTTTAAGTTTAATAAAAGCTATAAGTTGAAAAAATTAAATACCCATCATTTTAATAATTTTTTTAATGTAGAGAATAAAATTAAATCAATAGCGAAAAAATTTCATAAGTCTAAAAACTTTTTTATTTTAGGAAGAAACTATACCTACCCTATAGCGCTAGAGGCTGCACTAAAAATCAAAGAGATTTCTTACATTCATTCAGAAGGTTCATTATCTTCCGAAATGAAACATGGACCGATTGCTCTTTTAGACGACAAGTTCCCGATTTTATATTTATTATCATCTAATAAAAATACGGTTCTTAAAGAAATTACAAATCTTTATGAAGCTCATACAAGGTCAAAAAGAATTATTCTCTTTGCTACTACCAAATCAATTAAAATGATAGATCATAAATTTTTATCTGAAATTAATTTTGTAGAAATCCCAAATGAAACAGAAGAAATTTTACCTATTTATTATACTCTTTTAGTTCAATTGTTATCGTTTCATTTAGCAAAATTTAATAATCTATCTATAGATCAACCAAGAAATTTAGCGAAAGTAGTTACAGTAGCGTAAAAGTTAATTATAATTGCTTTAATGAGAGTTCTAGTTGTTGGTTCTGGTGGCAGAGAGCATTCAATTTGTTGGTCTGTTAAAAAGAGTTCTAAAGTATCAGAAATATTTTGTGCCCCTGGTAATGCTGGGATTGCTTCAATTGTCAAAACTGTAAATATTAAGGCAGATAATATAGATGCTCTTTTAAATTTTGCATTAAAAGAAAAAATCGATTTAACAATTGTTGGACCCGAACAGCCTTTAGCAATTGGAATTGTAGATTTATTTAGAGAAAATGGATTATTAATCTTTGGGCCAAATAAATTTTCATCTCAACTCGAATCTAGCAAAGAATTTTCTAAAATATTTATGAAGAGAAATAATATACCTACAGCAAGATTTGAAAGTTTTTCAGATTTCAATAAAGCATTAAATTATGTAAGAGAATCTGAATTCCCTCTTGTAGTTAAAGCTGACGGGTTAGCCGCAGGAAAAGGTGTAAGAGTCTGCACTAAATTAAGTGAAGCTGAAGAATTTTTGAAATTCGTTATGAAAGATAAGATATTTTCTGTTTCAGGTGAAAAAGTAGTTATTGAAGAATTTCTAGAGGGTGAAGAGGCATCATTCTTTGTTTTTACTGATGGCAAGTCAATATTACCCCTAGATTCGTCTCAAGACCACAAAAGACTCTTAGACGATGATATGGGCCCTAATACTGGTGGAATGGGAGCATACTCTCCTGCACCTATAGTTGATGAAGAAACCAGAAACAATATAATGAAAGATATTGTAGAACCTGTATTTGCTGGTTTTAAAAAAGATAAGATTAACTATACCGGTGTCTTATACATAGGCCTAATGATAAAAAATAAAAAATCTAGAGTAGTTGAATTTAATTGTCGTTTTGGTGACCCAGAAACACAACCATTATTATATAGATTAGATTCAGATGCTTTTGATTTATTCTTCATGACAGCGGTAGTAAGGCTTGATGAATATGAGTTGAAATGGAAAGATAAGTCATCTATAACTGTAGTTATGGCGGCCAAGGGTTATCCTGGTAGATATGAAACAGGGTTGGCAATAAAAGGCATACAGGGATTTGAAAAGAAAGATGTTACAATTTTTCATGCAGGAACAGCAAATATTCAAGGCGAAACAGTTATAAACGGTGGTAGGGTCCTAGGTATAACTGCCGAAGCTACTACTCTTAAGGATGCAATTTCTCTAGTTTATACAGCTATATCAGAACTTGATTCTACTAATCTTGTATATAGAAAAGATATAGGAAAAAAAGGTTTATCAAAAATTTCTTAAGTTTCTTGACATACTATAGAAGTGTGGCATATTTCAAGGATTAAATATGAGGAAATTATGCCAACTATAACGCAACTAGCTAAAAACGCTAGATTTACTGAAAAGAAAAAAAGTAAGTCTAGAGCATTGCAAAATAACCCTCAAAAAAGAGGTGTATGTACTCGTGTTTATACTACAACTCCAAAAAAACCTAATTCTGCTCTTAGGAAGGTAGCCAGGATAAGATTGACTAATGGAATTGAAGTTACCGGTTATATTCCTGGTGAAGGACATAAGCTACAAGAGCATTCTGTAGTCCTTATTCGTGGTGGAAGAGTCAAAGATTTACCTGGCGTAAGATATCATATTGTTAGAGGTTCTTTAGATACAGGTGGAGTTGAAGGTAGAAAGCAATCTAGATCAAAATATGGTACTAAAAAACCTAAAGCTAATTAAGGATAATTTTTCATATGGCAAGAAAAGGACCCATCAAAAACAACATACCAGCAGGAGATACAAAATATAATAAGGTATCTATTTCAAAATTTATTAATTCTTTAATGGTTGACGGTAAGAAGAGTATTGCTGAAGCAATTTTTTATGATTCATTAGATATAATAAAAGAAAAGACAAAATCAGACCCATTAGAGGTTTTTGAAGAGGCTTTTAAAAATATACAACCAACAGTAGAAGTAAGGTCCAGAAGAGTTGGTGGCGCCACATACCAGGTACCTGTTGAAGTTACTTCATCAAGAAAAAATTCTTTGGCGATTAGATGGATATTGACAGCTGCAAGAAAAAGAGAAGGTAAAAGCATGGCACTTAAGCTTGCCTCAGAAATTCTTGATGCCAAGGATAATAAAGGTGGAGCAGCTAAAAAAAGAGAAGATACTTTAAAAATGGCGGAAGCAAATAGAGCTTTTTCCCATTATCGTTGGTAGGTTATATTTGAAATGAGTAAAGATTTAAATTTGGTGAGAAACATTGGTATTGTTGCACACATTGATGCAGGAAAAACCACGACTACAGAAAGGATACTTTTTTATACCGGTAAAAGTTATAAGATTGGTGAGGTCCATGATGGTGCTGCTACTATGGATTGGATGGAGCAAGAAAGAGAAAGAGGTATTACGATTACTTCAGCCACCACAGCTTGCAGTTGGGATGGAATTGATATTAATATAATTGATACTCCTGGACACGTTGACTTTACAATTGAAGTTGAAAGATCCTTAAAGGTATTAGATGGTGCATGTGTTGTCTTTGATAGTGTTGGGGGAGTAGAGCCTCAATCTGAGACTGTTTGGCGCCAAGCCGATAGATATAATGTTCCAAGAATGTGTTTTGTTAATAAAATGGATCGTACAGGAGCAAATTTTCAAAGAACTGTTGATCAAATCAAAGGTCGATTAGGGTCAAATCCAGTTAGACTTCATATTCCATATTTTAAAGATGACCTTTTTGAAGGAATTATAGACTTAATTGAAATGAAATTAGCTATTTGGGACGGTGAATCACTTGGAGCTAAATTCAATCTCATAGATATACCTGAAGAGATTTTGGAAGAAGCAAAATCAACAAGAGATAACATGTTAGAACTCCTATCAGATAATGATGAATCAATAATGGAAGATTATCTGGATGGTAAAGATATAGATAGAGATAGATTGATTGCTGCTATAAGAAAGCAAACTATTAATTTAGAAATTGTACCAGTTTTATGTGGGTCTGCTTTTAAGAATAAAGGTGTTCAGCTTCTATTGGATGCTGTTAAAAGATATCTGCCTTCACCTTTAGATATTCCAGCTATAAAAGGCACTGATCCTGATGATGAAACTAAGGAAATGGAAAGAAAAGCTAGTGATAAAGAGCCTTTATCAGCGTTAGCGTTTAAAATCATGACAGATCCTTTTGTAGGCACTATAACCTACATTAGAGTTTATTCTGGAGTCTTAAACTCTGGTTCACCGGTTTTTAACCCTACAAAAAATGCGACAGAAAGAGTTGGGAGACTTCTCAAAATGCATGCTGACAAAAGAGAAGATATAACTTCAGTATCGGCAGGAGATATAGCTGCTGCAGTAGGACTCAAAAATACATATACCGGTGAGACTTTATGTGACAAAAGTAACCCTGTTGTTCTCGAAAGTTTAAACTTTCCTGACCCTGTTATCTCAGTAGCCATTGAACCAAACACTAAAGCTGATCAGGAAAAATTAGGGATGGCATTAAGCAAACTGGCCATTGAAGATCCTTCTTTTAAGGTAAAAGTAGATCATGAAACTAATCAAACTATTATTGCAGGAATGGGTGAACTACATTTAGAAATAATTGTTGACAGACTTAAGAGAGAATTCAGTGTGGAGGCCAATGTTGGAGCACCTCAAGTTGCTTATCGTGAAACAATAAGAAAAGAAAGCGAAGCTGAGCAAAAATATATAAAGCAAACTGGTGGTAAAGGTCAATACGGACATGTTAAAATTAGAATAGAGCCACTTGAAACAGGTGGAGGATTTGAGTTTGTGAATGAAATTAAAGGTGGAACAATTCCAAAAGAATTTATACCTGCAGTTGAAAAAGGAGTAAAAGAGGCAATGGTTGGGGGAGTTGTTGCCGGATATGAAGTAGTAGATGTAAAAGTTACTCTTTATGATGGCTCATTCCATGATGTTGATTCATCAGAAATGGCATTTAAGATTGCCGGTTCTTTAGCATTTAAAGATGCTGTTAAAAAAGCTGGTGCAGTTGTTCTTGAGCCTGTAATGAAAGTAGAAGTGGTTGTCCCAGAAGATTTTATGGGGACAGTTATAGGAGATTTAAATTCTCGAAGAGGAAGAATTCAAGGTACGGAGTCAAGAGGTGAACTTCAAGGTGTTCAAACGGAGGTTCCATTGTCTGAGATGTTTGGATATGCTACAGATGTGCGCTCCTTGACAGAAGGCCGTGCAACATTTACAATGGAGTTTTCAACTTATAGTGATGTGCCACAGCATATTTACGAAAAGATGAAATTAGAAGAAGCATAATGTCATTATTTAGGAGGGACATAAAGAATGTCTAAAGAAAAATTTGAAAGGAATAAGCCACACTGTAATATCGGAACAATTGGTCATGTTGATCATGGAAAAACAACTCTGACCGCAGCTATTAGTATGACTTTAGCTAAGGCTGGAGGTGGCGATGCTATGTCATATGCAGACATAGATAATGCACCAGAGGAAAAAGAAAGAGGTATTACAATTAATACTGCACACGTTGAATATGAAACAGATACTAGACATTATGCACATGTTGACTGTCCAGGTCACGCAGACTATGTAAAGAATATGATTACAGGAGCTGCTCAAATGGATGGTGGAATACTTGTGGTTAGTGCTACAGATGGACCTATGCCACAAACAAGAGAACATATTTTGTTAGCTAGACAAGTTGGAGTTCCAAAACTTGTAATTTTCTTAAATAAAGTAGATCAGTTAGGTGGTGATACCGAGCTTGTTGAGTTGGTAGAACTAGAAGTTAGAGAGTTGCTAACTGAATATGGTTTTGATGGAGACAATACTCCAATAGTATCAGGCTCTGCCTTAGCTGCAGTTGAAGGAACTGATGCTAAAACTGGCGAAGAAGCCATTAAAGAATTAATGTCAAAAGTAGATGAGTGGATACCACAACCAGAGAGAGCCCTCGATAAACCTTTCTCTTTAGCAATTGAAGATGTTTTTTCAATTTCAGGAAGGGGAACTGTTGTTACCGGTAGAGTTGAAGCTGGAAAAATTAATTCTGGAGATAAAATTCAAATAGTTGGTATTAAAGACACAACTGAAACTACAGCCACAAGTCTAGAAATGTTTAGAAAAATTTTAGATTATGCAGAAGCAGGCGATAATGTAGGTGTTTTACTCAGAGGAGTTGAAAAGGATGACGTTGAAAGAGGCCAAGTATTATGTGCTCCAGGATCCATAACACCACATAAGAAATTTGAAGCCGAAGTATACGTTCTAAAAAAAGAAGAAGGCGGACGTCATACTCCTTTCTTTAAAGGGTATAGACCCCAGTTTTATTTCAGAACTACAGATGTAACAGGATCTATTGAATTAGGGGAAGGGGTGGAAATGGTTATGCCTGGAGATAATACAAAAATGAACGTGGAATTAATAGTCCCAGTAGCTATGGTTGAAGGTCTTAAGTTTTCTATTAGAGAAGGCGGAAGAACAGTAGGTGCAGGAGTTATTACAAAAATCACTGAATAAAAATTTACAATAAAAGAGATAAATTATGGAAACCGCACCAAAAGTTAGAATTAAACTTAAATCTTTCGATCACAGATTGTTGGATAAGTCTACTTTTGAGATTGTTGATACGGTCAAGAGAACCGGTGCTAAGGTTGCAGGTCCGATACCACTTCCGACCAATATTTCAAGAACTTGTGTTTTGAGAGCTCCACATGTTTACAAGAATTCTCGTGAACATTTTGAGATGAGAACACATAAGCGCCTTGTTGATATTCTTGAACCTACACAGCAGACAATCGATTCTTTGATGAAGTTAGATTTAGCTTCTGGTGTAGAGGTAGAAATCAAATTACAAGGTGTTTAAATGTCTGTAGAAGATAAATCAAAAGAAAAAAAACAGAGTAATGTTTCAGAAACTGCGCCTGAAGAGAAGGCTGTTGAAACTGCGCCTGAAGAGAAGGCTGTTGAAACTGCGCCTGAAGAGAAGGCTGTTGAAACTGCGCCTGAAGATATGGCTGTTGAAGATACTTCATCTGAAGAATCTGCCCCTAAAATAAAACTCAGTGGATTAATCGGTACTAAAATTGGAATGACACAAACAATAGCTGATGATGGAAAAGTAATACCGACCACAGTAATAAAATTAGGACCTTGTTTGGCATTAGAAAAAAAAGTTAAGAACAATAAAATTTCATTAAAGATAGGATACGAAGATGCAAAGCCTCGTTTATTAACTAAATCAAAATTAGGTTATTTGTCAAAACTAAAAGTTAAACCCATTAAATATGTTAAAGAATTTGATTTACTGAATCCCGAAATTGATATTAATCCTGGTGCTGAAATTAAGGCCGATATATTCAAAGAAGGCGATATTGCAGATGTAACATCAAAATCAAAAGGAAGAGGATTTGCTGGAGTAATTAAAAGACATAATTTTGCGGGATTAAGGCATACTCATGGAACGCCTCAAAACCAAAGATCAGGGGGTTCTATAGGGGCTTGCGCATATCCTGGTAGAGTGTGGAAAGGGCAAAAGATGGCAGGTAGATATGGCGGTAAAAATTCTACTATTCAGGGTTTAAAAGTTTTAGGGATTGACCTTGAAGATAATTTGATTTTAATTAAAGGTTCTGTTCCAGGTTCTAATGGCTCAGTTGTTTATGTGAATCATACGAGGAAAGGATAATGAATATTAATGTTGTTGATATTAAAAATAAAGAGATAGAAAAGTTTGATATTAACTTTGACGAGAATACTGTAATCAATAGAAAAGCTATAAGCCAGGTTGTAAAATGGCAGCTTTCCAAAAGACGATCAGGAACAGCCTCAACTAAAAATAGAGCATTGGTTAATGCTAGTAACAAGAAGCCTTTTAAACAAAAGGGAACAGGTAATGCTAGAGCAGGCTCAAGGACTTCTCCCATATGGAGAGGCGGTGGAGTTATTTTTGGCCCTCAACCTAAAGACTGGTCTATAAATGTACCAAAGAAGATTAAAAAATTAGCACTATTACATAGTCTATTATATAAAATCCAACAAAATACAATAACTGTAATAGATAAAATAGATGTCAAAACTCATAAAACAAAGGATTTAGTAGCGCTTCTAAAGCCTTTTAAATTATCAAATAAGCTTCTAATAGTTTCTGATACTGAAAGTGAAAACGTAAATCTTGCATCTAGAAATATAGAAAAATTAAAATTAATTAAATCCGAAGGTGTTAATGTATATGATTTATTAAATTATAAATCCATACTTATAGATAAGCCTTCTCTGACTAATTTATTAGAGAGAGTGAAATAATGAAAAAATATGTTTCAGATATAATCTTAAAGCCTCTAATTACAGAAAAGACTCAGGTAATGAACCAAGATGAATGTTACGTATTCGAGGTTAATCCTAAATCTACAAAGAATGAAATTAAAGACGCAATTCAAAAGTTCTTTGATGTAAAAGTTAAAGATATTAGGACATCAATTAAACCAGGAAAAAAAGTTTTAAGAGGTGGAAGACCAGTTGGTAAGCGTTCAAAACAAAAAAAAGCTTTTATAACTTTAAAAGAAGGCAAAATTGAGATAGTACAAGGAGTGTAGTATGGGAATAAGAAAATATAAACCTACTAGTGCTGGTAGAAGATTCATGACATCAGCTGATTATGACGAGATAACCCAGAAATCTCCTCATAAGCCTTTGTTGGTTAAATCCCATAATAAAAAAGGACGTAATAATCTAGGAAGGATAACTTCTAAGAGCAGGGGTGGTGGGCACAAACAATTATATAGAGTAATTGATTTTAAAAGAAATAAATTTGATGTACCAGGAATAATAAAAAGCATTGAATACGATCCTTATAGAACTTCTAGAATTGCCTTAGTCAGTTATATGGATGGTGAGAAAAGATATATTCTTGCTCCTCTAGGTATAAAAGTCGGAGATAAGATTATCGCATCTTCAAAAACTGAAATAACTAACGGAAACTCACTTGAACTTAGAAATATTCCTGAAGGAACTATTATTCACAATATTGAACTTTCACCAGGCAATGGTGGGAAGCTAGCAAGATCTGCTGGTGCATTTGCACAAGTTTTAGGAAATGAAAAAGATTTAACTATGATAAAATTAAGTTCAGGTGAAACTAGATATGTGCGTTCTATTTGTAGGGCTACAATTGGTAAGCTTGGAAATGAAAAGCATAATCAAATTGTTATAGGTAAAGCAGGAAGGAATAGATACTTAGGGAGAAGACCTAAAGTCAGGGGTGTTGCTATGAACCCCGTAGATCATCCACATGGTGGTGGCGAAGGAAAGGCAGCTCGTGGAAATCCGCATCCAGTTTCAAAATGGGGATGGATAACAATTGGTAAGAAAACTAGACATAATCCAAGGACCGATAAACTTATAGTTAAAAGAAGAAGAGTCGGCTATGGAATGGATAAGAGGTGATAATAAAAAATGGGTAGATCTATAAAAAAAGGACCTTTTGTTGATGAAAAGTTGATGAAAAAGGTTGTTAAAGCAAAAGAAACGGACAGCCAAAAAATTATTAAAACTTGGTCTAGAAGATCTATGATTGTCCCTGATATGTTAGGGCTTACATTTGCAGTATATAATGGTAAGAAATTCATACCTGTATATGCAACAGAATATATGCTTGGTCATAAACTTGGTGAGTTCTCACCTACAAGGACTTTTAATTCACATGCTGGTGGCGATAAGAAAAAAGGCGGTAGGAAATAATGATAGCTAAAGCTGTACTCAAATATGCAAGAAGAACTCCTCGTAAAGTTAACTTAGTCTTAGAAACAATAAGAGGTAGGAATGTCGATTATGCATTCATGCTATTAAAAACTTTAAAGCAAGGTTCAAAAGAAGAAGTATCGAAAACTTTAAAATCTGCAGTTTCAAATGCATATGAAAAAGGTTTTACTGATTCAGAGAAAATATTTGTTTCTCAAGCCTATGCTACAGAAGGTACTACTCTAAAAAGATTCACTCCTAGAGCCATGGGTAGAGCAACTAGAAAACTTAAAAGATTAAGCCATATAACAATCGTATTAGAAGAGAAGGTGAAATAAATGGGACAAAAGGTTAATCCAATATCCTTGAGAGTAGGAATTACAAGAACGTGGAATTCAAATTGGTTTGTTGCTAATAAGAATACCTATAAAGTTTTCTTGCATGAAGATTTAAAAATAAGAACTTTTATCAAAAAGGGCTTCTTTCAATCAGGTATTTCAAAAATTGAAATTGAAAGATCGTCTAATGAAAAGGTGAGAATAATAATATTTTGTTCCAAACCTGGATTACTAATTGGTAGAAAAGGCGCAGATATAGATTTATTAAGAAAAAATATTTCAAAAATGGTAGACAAGGAGATATTTATAGACATAAAAGAAATCAAAAGACCAGAAGTAGATTCTCAACTAGTTGCAGAAAATATAGCTTTACAATTAGAACGAAGAGTAGCTTATAGAAGGGCAATGAAAAGAAGCTTAACTTCTGCCCTTAGGTTAGGAGCAATTGGAATTAAGATAATGGTTTCTGGTAGATTGAATGGTGCCGAAATTGCAAGAAGTGAATGGTATCGAGAAGGGAGAGTGCCTCTGAGTACCCTTAGAGCAGATATAGACTATGGTTTTGCAGAGGCAAATACAACTTATGGAAAAATTGGAATTAAAGTTTGGATATTTAAAGGAGAAGTTTTAAGGAAAAAACAATCGAAAGGAGAATCTAATGCTTCAGCCTAAAAAAAGCAAGTATAGAAAACAGCACAAGGGTAGAGTGAGAGGTGTTGCAACTAAATGTAACAAAGTTTCTTTTGGTGAATTTGGTTTACAGTCATTAGATTTTGCAAGAATAACAGGAAGGCAAATAGAAGCTGCCAGGATTGCAATAAATAGAAGTGTTAAGCGTGGTGCAAAGCTTTGGATAAGAATTTTCCCACATAAGCCAGTATCAAAAAAACCTGCTGAAGTAAGAATGGGTAAAGGAAAGGGTGATATCGATAGATATGTTGCACCAATCAAAAAAGGAACAATGATTTATGAAATAGCAGGTGTTGATGAAGAGCTCGCTAGGGAAGCATTAAGATTAGCATCAAATAAATTACCGGTAAGAACAAGATTTGTTGTCAGAACAAGGGGGCAGTTGATATGATTAACTCTAAAGACATTAAAAAACTTGATACTGTAGAAATAGAAAATAAAGTCAAAGAATTAAAAGACTCTCTTTTAAAAGCTAAGATTACAAAGCTAAATCAAGGAGACTTTGATACTAATAGTTTCACAAAGATTAAGAAAGATATAGCTAGATGTATGACAGAAATAAATTCTAGGGTGGAGGAGTAAGGAATGTCTAGAGGAAGAATGAGAACAGTTAAAGGCATAGTTGTAAAGAACTCTTCATTGAAGACCTTAATGATACAGGTTGAAACAAGGAGTAAGAATAAAAAATATGATAAAGTTTCCATTTTGAAGAAGAAATTTCCAGTACATGATGAGAAAATGTTGGCAAAAGTTGGAGACATAATTGAAGCAGTAGAGACAAAACCTATTAGTAAAACTAAAAGATGGAATTTGATAAAAGTTATAGAAAAAGGAGTTGATCAATGATTCAACCAGAGACTCAATTAATTTCTGCTGATAATTCAGGGGCAAAAAAATTGAACGTTATTAGATTAAAAGGTGGGTCTTATAGAAGGTACGCAAGTATAGGAGATGTTGTAACAGTTTCTGTGAGAGCGGCTATTCCAAACTCTAAAGTTGAAAAAGGTAAAATTTTTCAAGCAGTTATTGTTAGAACAAAGAAAGAAATAAGAAGAGTTGACGGTTCCTACATAAGGTTCGATGATAATGCAGCCGTTTTGATTAATAAAGACAACCAACCTGTTGGGACAAGAATCTTTGGACCAGTTGCAAGAGAATTAAGAAATAGAGGTTTTATGAAAATAGTATCTCTAGCACCGGAGGTTTTATAGATGTCTGATTCAAAGATGAAACCAAAAAAGGGCTTAAATGCAAAAATTATTGCAGGAAAATATAAGGGACAAGTTGGAAAAATTACCAGTGTTTCTTCGAAATTAAATAGAGTAACTATAGAAAACATTAACATTGCAAAAAAGCATGTTAAACCAACTCAGCAAAGTCCAAGCGGCGGAATTGTAAATAAAGAAAAGGGAATACACATATCAAATATTAAGGTGATTGAAAATGTCTAATGTTAAAGAGATTTATATAGAATCAATTCCAAAGATTATGACCTCCTTGAAACTAGAGAACAAGATGGAGGTCCCTAGGATTGTAAAAGTGGTTTTAAATATGGGCTTAGGGAAAATATCAGATTCTGGTAAAGATAGTAAAATTATCGATGAAGCATGCAACGAATTAACTCAAATAGCAGGTCAAAAAGCTGTTATTACAAAAGCTAAAAAATCAGAAGCTGGTTTTAAATTAAGAGAAGGTTATCCAATAGGAGCTCGTGTTACTTTAAGGGGCGATAGAATGTATGAATTCCTATCTAAGCTGGTAAATCTTGCATTACCTAGAGTTAGAGATTTTAGAGGAATTTCAAATAAATCATTTGACAAGAGTGGGAACTATAATTTGGGAATAGTAGATCACTTAGTCTTTCCCGAGATAGACCCAACTAAATCAACAAAAGCTAAGGGATTGAATATTACAATTGTAACAACAGCTATAGATGATACTCAATCAAAAATTTTACTTGAGGAACTGGGATTCCCATTTAAACGTTAAGGAGAATATTATAATGGCAAAGAAATCAATGAAAGTAAAAGCTAATAAAAAGCAAAAATTTAAGGTAAGAGAGTATAACAGATGTCCTATTACGGGAAGAGCCAGAGGATTTATTAGAAAGTTTGGTATGAGTAGGAATGCTTTTAGAAAATTAGCTAGCGAAGGTTTAATACCAGGAGTCAAAAAGGCTAGCTTATAGTCAGGGGATAAAATTATGGTTATAGATCCAATTTCAGATATGTTAACAAGAATTAGAAATGCTTTAAATGCAAAACATAAAGTTGTAGAAATTCCTAGTTCAAAATTTAAATTACAAATTGCAAAAATTTTAGAAGAAGAAGGATTTATCCATTCATTTGATAAGATTTCAAAAGATAAATTTTCTTATATTAAAATTAGTTTGAAATATACCAATGATAATAGAACTTCAGTTATAAAGGAAATAAAAAGGATTAGCAAACCTGGTTTAAGGGTTTATGTAAATAAGACTGAAATACCTAGAATAATGGGTGGTCTTGGAACCTCTATTATTTCTACATCTAAAGGTGTTATGACGGGAAGCAAAGCTAGAGAAATAGGAGTCGGTGGAGAAATACTCTGTAGTATAATATAGGTGTAAATATGTCTAGAATAGGTAACAAAGAAATTATTTATAGTGAAGATGTTCAGGTAGTCATGGATGGGAATATAGTAAAAGTAAAAGGACCAAAGGGCTCCTTAGAAAGAACTATTCCTGAAGGTATTACTATAAATATTGATTCAGGAAAAATTAATGTAAAAAGAAATAGTGAGGAAAAAAGAATTAAAGCTTTTCATGGACTAACTCGATCACTTGTTAACAATATGGTTATAGGGGTTAAAGAAGGTTTTGAAAAGTCTTTAGATATAATGGGAACAGGTTATAAGTGTGATATAAAATCTAAAAATGAGTTGGTCTTAAGTTTAGGATATTCTAATCCAATAAATTTTAGCTTGCCTGACTCAATAAATGCAGAAGTTGAAAATAAGGGCACAGTATTAAAGATTTCTGGTGTTGATAAGGAACTCGTGGGTGAAATAACAGCTAGAATTCGTAAATTAAGAAAACCTGAGAGATACAAAGGTAAAGGCGTAAGATATAGTGGAGAAGTTGTAAAATTAAAAGCAGGTAAGGCTGCAGGTGGTAAGGGTGCTAAATAATGATTAAGCCTATTAATAAGAATAAATTAAGAGTTAAACGTCACAAAAGGAATAGGAAGAATATTCTCGGAACAAGTACCGTACCGAGATTGTATATTTTTAAATCCTTAAAGAATTTCTATGTAAATCTAGTTGATGATAAAACTGGTAATACTTTAGTATCAGTGTCCACTTTAAAAACTAGTAGTGCAGATATTAGTGATGAAGTTGCAAAAAAAGCAGAATCTTTAGGTATTAAGAAGTTGGTTTTTGATAAAAGTGGATATAAGTTTCATGGAAGAATTAAAGCCATTGCAGATGAACTAAGAAGTAAGGGATTAAATTTTTAATTTGGAGTGTAATATTGAAAAATAATAATACAAGAAATAATTTAGATAAGGAATTTGCTGAAAAAATTGTACATATCAGAAGGGTGGCAAAGACTACTAAGGGCGGAAAGAATTTTCATTTTACAGCACTAGTTGTTATCGGTAATAGTAAAGATAAAGTTGGAGCCGGTTTGGGCAAGTCAAATGAGGTTCCTGACGCAATACGAAAAGGAATAGAGAAAGCTAGAAAAAATATGGTCGAAGTCTCTTTAAATGGTAGAACAATATCTCACGAGGTTTATGCTAAGCATCTAACTAGCCAAGTCATGATTAGACCTGCAAGCTCGGGTACTGGTGTTATAGCAGGTGGAGCTGTAAGGTCTGTTTTAGAATTAGCTGGAATAAAGGATGTTTTAACCAAATCTCTAGGTTCAAGGAATCCTATTAATGTTGTTAATGCAACAATTGAGTGCTTAAAGCAATTAAGTGATCCGGAGAAAACAGCATTGGATCATGGAAAGAAGCAAGAAGATTTAGATTTACCAAAGCAATATTTTAGAAATAAATCAGAAGGTGAAGTTAATGCTTAACGAATTAGTAAAAACAAAGAATAAAAAAAATAGAACCAGAGTCGGCAGAGGCCCTGGCTCTAAGGGAAAAACTGCTGGAAGAGGCCATAAAGGTCAGAAGTCAAGGTCAGGTGGTGGAGTTCCAATTCTTTTTGAAGGCGGTCAGTCCAACTTTGTTCTAAGGACACCTAAAAGAGGCTTTAGAAATTACAATAGAAAAGAATTTGATATTTTAAATGTAGGAACTTTAAATAAAATTGAAAATTTAGATAAAATTGATATTGAGACATTAGTAAAACTAGGGCTTATTGATGGAAATAAACCATTAAAAATATTGGGTAATGGGGAGTTTAATAAAAAGCTAGAAATAAGCGCTAATCATTTTTCAAAGACCGCAACAGAAAAAATTAAATCTGCAGGTGGTAGCATCAAGATAGTTTAGTAATATGGATACCGTACCTAAGATTCCAGAGCTTAATAAAAGAATACTTTATACATTATTAATACTTATTATTTATAGATTAGGAGTTTTTATTCCTGTACCTGGAGTAGATTCTCAGGAAATCCTTAAAGTTTTCACAAGCCAAGGAAAATCTTTTTTTGATATTATTAATCTTTTTTCTGGAGGTGCTTTTGAAAGAGCATCAATTTTCGCGCTAGGCGTAATGCCATATATAACATCGTCTATTGTTATGTCATTAGTTGTCAAAACGTTCCCATCTTTAGAAGAGATGCAAAAAGACCAACTTGGAAAAAAGAAGATATCACAATACTCAAGATATCTAACAATTCTTATTTGTTTTTTTCAAGGTTCACTTTTAGTATCCGCATTACAAACAGGACTAGGAACAGGTGCAGAGATTGTCTATGAACCTGGATTTAGCTTTTTTATCCTTACAATTGCAACTTTAACCGCTGGAACTTTTTTTGTAATGTGGCTTGGAGAGCAGATAACTGCAAACGGAATAGGAAATGGCTTGTCTTTAATAATTGCTACATCGATTATTGCGGGTATCCCAAGTGCGACGGGTAAATTATTTAATTTCGTAAAGATTGGGCAGCTTAATATTCTTACAATAGTACTTTTTATTATAATAATGCTTGTAATTCTTTATTCTATTGTTTTCGTGGAAAGATCATTTAGAAAGATTCCAATTCAATATCCACAGAAAACAAAAGGAAGGAAGGTTTTTGCTGGACAATCTTCTCATCTTCCACTTAAAATAAATCCAGCGGGTGTTATTCCACCGATTTTTGCCTCATCCTTACTATTGTTACCTTTAACAATATTCAGTTATATCGATATTCCAAGTGTTAATAATTTTGCACAAACATTCTTAAATGATAATTTTTTCTATAATTTAATTTTTGCAATTTTAGTAATATTTTTTACTTTTTTTTATACTGGTATGGTTATAAAGCCAGAAGACATGTCTGATAATTTAAAAAAGGGTGGAGCATTTATTCCAGGAATAAGACCAGGTAAAAATACAACAGATTATATTAAACTAATTATGTCCAAACTCACTGTTATTGGAGCTTTATATTTAGCTATAGTTTGCATCATACCCGCAGTTTTAAATGCTAAACCATTTAGCTTACCTTTTTATTTTGGAGGAACATCACTTCTAATTGTTATAGGCGTAACTTTAGATACTATTCAACAAATAGAGACGTTTTTAATAGGATCAAATTACGATCAAATGTCAGGGAAGAAAATTAAAAAAGAACCAAGCAGGTTCAATTTGAGGTGAAAAAATGATTTTAGTTTTATTTGGCCCTCCTGGAGCAGGAAAGGGAACACAGGCTGAAGGTTTAAAGGATAAATTGAATTTATTACATTTATCTACAGGTGACATTCTAAGGGAAGAGGTCAGCAGCCAGTCTGAGTTAGGAGTACTTGCAAAAAAATTTATGGATGCAGGAGAACTTGTTACTGACGATTTAATTATAGGGATGATTAAGAACAAGATTCTTTCTGAGGATAGTGGAAAAGGGTTTCTTTTGGATGGTTTTCCTAGAACAATATCACAAGCTGAAGCTTTAGATGAAATGCTTAGTTTAAATAATTTGAAAGTCAATCATGTTGTATCTCTAGAGGTAGAAGATTCAATATTAATAGAGAGGCTACTTTCCCGTGGTAGAAGTGATGATAATGAGGAGACAATTAAAAATCGTTTAGATGTTTATAAGAATCAAACACTACCAATTAAAGAATATTATCGTTCATCTAACATATTGGTAGAAATAAAAGGAGATGATTCTATAGAAGTAGTATCAGCTAATATTTTCAATGCAATAGGCTAATTATGGCAATACAATTAAAAAATAATAATAATATTGAGAAGATAAAAAAATGTGGAAATATAATTTCAGAGGTTCACTCAATTTTAGGTAAGCTAGTTGAGCCAGGAATCTCCACGTGGGAACTTGATAAAGTTGCAGAGGACTATACAGTTTCAAAGGGTTACGTTCCAGCTTTTAAAGGCTATCAAAATTTTCCTGGATCTATTTGTGCATCTATTAATCATGAAGTTGTCCATGGAATCCCATCAAAAAATAGAATATTAAAAAAAGGAGATATTATTGGAATAGATTTTGGTGTCTATAAGGATGGTTTTTATGCTGACTCAGCTTTTACTTTTGGAGTAGGGAATATAGGTTCAGATTTAGAACTCTTACTAGATGTTACAAGAGACTCTTTAGCCAAAGGCATAGAAAATGCTGTTATTGGGAATAAGCTTTATGACATATCAAAATCCATTCAAGATCATGTTGAAAATAATGGATTCTCAATTGTAAGATCTTATGTAGGACATGGCATTGGCAGAAACCTCCATGAAGACCCACAAGTTCCAAATTTTGTCCTAGAGTCGGAAAAGCGAGAAAATTCATTGGATTTAGTGGAAGGTCTAGTTATAGCTATAGAGCCAATGGTAAATGTCGGGAATTATGAAGTAGAGGTGTCTAATGATAATTGGACTGTTGTTACTAAAGATGGTAGCCTATCAGCACATTTTGAGCATACTATAGCAATAACAAAAAAAGGACCTGTTAATTTAACTAAATAAATTATGGCTAAAGAAGAAAGGATAGAATTAGAAGGAACGATATTAGAGGCATTACCTAACGCAATGTTTAAGGTTGAGTTAGAAAATGATCATAAAATACTGGCATATGTTTCTGGTAAGATGAGAACTCATTTTATTAGGATTTTGCCTGGGGATAAGGTAAAAGTAGAAGTATCTCCTTATGATTTGACAAAAGGGAGAATAACCTATAGATTGAAATGAGTTTATAAGATATAATATAAGCTTTTTATTGGAGAGATTATGCCTAGAATTGCAGGAGTAGATATACCAGATAATAAAAGAGTAGATATCTCTTTGACCTACATTTATGGTATCGGACCTAAGATATCAAGAGATATTTTGAAAAATGCAAACATTGAACCAACTACAAAAACTAAAGATTTAACCGATTCTGATGTTTCTAAAATAAGGCAGTATATAGAAAGTGATTGTTTAGTTGAAGGTGAATTAAGGGTAGAAGTTCAAAACAATATTAAGCGGCTTTCTGATATTAATTCTTATAGAGGAATTAGACATAGAAAAAAGTTACCTTCTAGAGGACAAAGAACAAAATCTAACGCCAGAACAAGAAGAGGTAAGAAGGGTCTTGCAATTGCCAAGAAAAAGTTAGCAGCTAAATAAACTTTGGAGATTAATAAATTTGAAAAAAATTAAGAAAGCTAAAAAAGTAAAAAAATTTGTTGAAGCCGGACAGGCTCATATACAAGCAACTTTTAATAATACTATAATAACAATTACTGATGATACTGGTAATGTTTTATCTTGGGGAGCCGCTGGAAAGAAAGGTTTTAAGGGTACTAGGAAGGGAACACCCTTTGCTGCCCAAATGGCTGCTGATGACGCAGCAAAGAAAGCAATTGAATTTGGGATGAAGACAATAGCTGTGTTTGTAAAAGGTCCTGGACCTGGACGAGAAACAGCTATAAGATCAATTCAAAATGCAGGAATCAAAGTAACTTCCATTAAGGATGTAACACCTTTGCCACACAACGGTTGTAGGCCGCCGGCAAAGAGAAGAGTTTAAGGAGTATAGTTTGTCAAGATACACTGGACCAACCACAAAGCTATCTAGAAGAGAAGGTCAAGAGCTTTTCTTAAAAGGAGATAGATCATATACAGATAAAGCTGCTAGAAGGCTTGATGTTAAACCAGGTCAATCTCAATCCAACTTTAGACAAAAGTACTCTGAATACGCAATTAGATTGCGCGAGAAACAAAAATTAAAGAGAATATTTGGTCTAACAGAAAAGCAATTTAGAAATAACTATATTAAAGCTGCAAAACAAGATGGAGTAACTGGACATAATCTAATTTCTAATCTCGAACGAAGATTAGATAACGTTGTCTATAGGCTTGGGATGCTTAGCTCAAGAAGTGAGGCAAGACAATATGTGAATCATGGACACATTTTAGTTAATGGGAAAAAAGTAGACATACCCTCATATATAACTTCATTGAATGATGAAATAGAAGTAAAAGAGAAAGTGAAAGATAATATTAGAGTCAAAAGCTCGATAGAATCAGTTGCTAGAAGAGGGGTACCAGACTGGTTAGAATTAAATTCAGAAAAAATACAAGGTACTATAAAAAGACTTCCTAATAGGGAAGATTTCAAACAGCCTGTTGAAGAGCAATTAATAGTTGAGTTTTACTCAAAATTATAGGAGAAATACATGGAATTTCAGAAAAACTGGCTTGGTCTTCATAGGCCAAAATCTATTCAAATAGATCAAAAGTCAAAAACTGATGATTATGCGAAGTTTACTTGTCAGCCTTTAGAAAAAGGTTATGGTGTTACTATAGGGAATACTCTTAGAAGAATCTTGCTCTCATCAATTCAAGGGCCTGCAATTACAAAAGTTAAAATAGATGGAGTAATGCATGAATTTTCAACAATTCCTGGTGTTACAGAGGATGTCACGGAGATTATTTTAAATTTAAAGCAATTGAAGTTAAGAATGCATACTTATGAAGAGCAACACGTAACCCTTAGTGTCTCTGGAGAAGGGCAAGTTAAAGCTTCAGATATAGAAGTTAATCAAAATATTGAAATTGTTGACCCTGATCAGTACATAGCAACTCTCTCTGAAGGTGCAAAACTAGATATGGATCTAACTATTGAAATGGGGAGAGGATATGTGCCTGTAGAATCAAGAGATGAATCTGTCGATCATACTATAGGTGATATCCAACTTGATGCTATATATTCTCCAATCGTAAAAGTTAATTATAATGTAACAAGTGCAAGAGTAGGTAGAAGAACTGATTTTGAAAAGCTGACCTTAGAAGTATGGACTAATGGAACTATATTACCCGAAGATGCTGTTGCATATTCATCAAAGATATTAAAAGAGCAGGTATCAGTTTTTATTAATTTTGATGAAGAGGAAGTTGACTCCATACCTGTTGTGGAAGATATTAAAGAGGAAATAACTGGCGGAGAGGATGTACTATTTACTAAAGTAGAAGATTTAGATTTCTCAGCTAGATCCCTAAATTGTTTAAGTAAAGCAGATATTAAATTTTTAGGAGATTTGATTCAGTTGACAGAGGATGATTTATTGAATTTGGAGAACTTTGGTAAGAGATCTTTATATGAAGTAAGAGATGTGGTCGCGTCATTTTCATTGAAATTGGGTGAGGATATAAATAGGGACTTATATTTTGAACAAAGAAAAAAGAAAGAAGAGGTAGAGGTACCAGAAACAGAAGGTTAATGAAATGAGACATAGAGTTAGAAAAGGTAAATTAGGGTTAAAAACTGAACATAGACTATCTGTTCTTAGAAATCTATGTACAGAATTATTTAGACATGGAAGGATAACTTCTACAGACGTTAAAATAAAAGAGTTAAGAAGATTTAGTGAAAAAATTATAACTACCGCTAAAAATGATTCTGTTCATTCTAGAAGGCTTGTTAATACCAAGATTAAAGATAAGGATGTTTTAAGAAAGCTTTTTGAAGAAATAGCGCCATCATTTTTAGAAAGACCTGGCGGTTATACTAGAATAGTCAAGTTAAACCATAGAAGAGGTGATGCTGCACCAATTTCTTTAATAGAGTTAGTTGGTATGCAAGTACCATTTGAGGATAAGAAACAAATTGATTCCCCCGAATCAATAGATGACAAAGCTGTCGATACGAAAAAGGGGGATTAATTTAATGACGAATAATATCGGTCTTATTTTAGATCCAAATTCATTTGAAAATTTAAAGTATGTTTCCCTCAAAGCAGAAGAGAATGGTTTTCATTCATTGTGGGTAACAGAGTTATATAGGAGCTCGTTTGAGCAGCTATCATATTTGGCTTCAATTACAAAGAGTATTAAATTAGGTTCCGCCGTAACATTAGCTTTTACTAGAAGCCCATTGGTTACAGTTATTTCTGCGCACGATATTGATGAAATATCCGGTGGGAGATTGATATTGGGCCTTGGCTCTGGAGCAATTAACACCAATAGAAAATGGCATAATTTTACTGATTTTCAAAAACCTACAGAAAGAATGAGTAGTTTTTATGATTTATTTAGAAAAATTGAGGAAATTCTTCGGACAAAAGAGGATTTAGTATTTCAAGATGATTTCTATAATCTCTCGATTCGTTCTTTTCGAAGACCTTTTGACCCCCTCAGAGCCAAATTACCTTTGTTTTTAGGCGGTATTGGGCCAAATATGACTAATTTATCAAGTGAGAAGTTTGAAGGCTATATTGGGCATGTAGTTTGTTCTATGAATTATCTAACAAACGATATTTTGCCATATTTTAAAAATAAAAATTCAAAGTCTCAAATATCATCAATAATCCTTTGCTCTATTAATGATGATAAGAAAAAAGCTATTGATGACGCGAAAGGTACAATTGCATTCTACGCCACGGTCAAAGCCTACTATAAGCCATTTATTGATTTAGGTTATGAAGATAATATAAAAAAAATAAGAGATGCATACTTTAATAATGATAAAGATGAGATGATTCAGAATGTTCCAGATCAAATGGTAAAAGATTTTGCAATTTGTGGTAGTAGAGAAGATGCTATTGACCAGTTAAATAAATATAAAGAAATATTATCTTTCCCTATATTAACAGCCCCACATTACTATCTTGAGAAGAATGTCGTTAGAATGTATCAAGACGAAATTTTAGAAACTTTTAAAGTATGATTTTTTACAACATAGACCGTTACTAAACCAAAGTTATATTCTATATTCTTTATTAAGCTAAAGTTCTTTGATTCTAAAATATTATTCATTTCATCTTTAGTATAAAAACCTTCAATAGACGTGGCGAGGTATTTATATTCATCATATTTTCCAAACAATGACCCAATAAATGGAATTATAAAGTTTAAATAAATATGATATAAATTTTTTATCAATACATTATTAGTTTTTGAGAATTCCATAATCATTAAGATTCCATCATCCTTTAAGATTCTTTTTATTTCAATCAGACTATTATCTACTGACTTTGTATTTCTTATTCCAAAAGTTATAGTCGCAAAGTCGAAACTGGAATCATTAAATGGCATTTTTTCACAAAAACCCTCAACAAAATCCACATCATTTTTAATACATTTTTTTTTTGCAATATTTAGCATGTTTGGGCTAGGATCATAACCTGTTAAATTTGCATCAGGATATTTTTTTTTAATTTCCATAGCTATATCGCCTGTCCCTGTTGCAATATCAATAACCTGTCCATAGAAATTAACTATATTAATAAAATTCGATTTCCATTTCTTATGTAGGCCAAAGCTAATAAGTTGATTAATCAAATCATAATTTTTGGATATAGAATCAAAAGTTTGTTTTGTATCTGGCATTAAATTTTTTCTGATAATTTTGAAGCAACCTTTAAATCACCTGCTGTCATTATATGGACTCCATCTAAATCTTTTTTATATTTCATAAGCAGATTAACCAAGTACGAGGATGATATTTTTTGGAAATCTTTTTCATTTGCTCTCTTCAAGTTTTTAAATAGTGGATTATTTTTATTTATTCCATTGATTTTATTATTTAAATTATTGAGTGTTCTGATATTTTTAATTGGAAAAATCCCTGCTAGAATTTTAGACGAGCTTGTTCGTGAAAGTTCACATAAGTTTACAAAGTCTCTTTCAGAATATAGTGGTTGTGTTATAAAGAAATTAGATCCAATTTTTTCCCTATTTCTCAGGTTTCTCTTAATTTTTTCAATTGGTAGATCAATGTTTAATGTTGAACCGATGGCAAATCCTGGTTTATAATTCATTTTATTACTTGAATAATCAAGACCTTTATTAAGTTTGGCAACAAGTGATATTAAATCATTTGTGTTTAGTTCAAATACTTCTTTTGATTTCTTACTATTCCCTATTGAAATGGGATCCCCCCTAACTAATAGAAGATTTTTGATTTTCATACTTGAAACACCAAGAATATCACTTTGTAATGCTAAGCTATTCTTGTCTCTGACTGATATATTTATTATTATCTTCTTAGGATCAATCCCCTTCATAATTAAATTATGTGCAAAGCTTATAGGTGATATTCTCAGATTAGCCATTGGTGCACAGGCTAAATCAATAAAATCGAATGATTTGCTATATTTAAGCACCTTATTTAAGAATAAGTTATCAATTTTGTACCTTGAAGGTATAATTTCTATAGTTTTAATAAAATTTTTTTTTATCAATTTTGCCTACAATGTTATGAATAGATTTTTTAATATTATTATTATTTTTTTCCTAACAATCAACTTTTCTTTTTCTAATGTTTTAAATAAGAAAGATTATAACTTACTTGGGGATTCCTTGACAGTCATCATTAACTCAGAAAATGAAGAGAAGGACATCTTTAAACAGATTAAACGAAAATTAAGATATATTGAAGCTATTTTGGACCCTGAAACCAATTCTTTTCTTAAAAAGTTTAATGATTTAGAAAAAAATTCTGAAATCTCTGCTCCAGACTTATTTGTAGATGCTTTTAAAATTATGAAAGATTATAATGATATAACCAAGAATGCCTTTGATCCTACAACTTTTTCTATTTTATCTAATGCATCAACGATTGATAAAGTTAAGCCATTATTAGATAGCAAGCTTTTTCAGAAATGCATGAATATTAGAAATATAGATGTAAAAATAACCAATGTTTTTTCCAAAAAATATTCATGCATTAAGCTTTCTTTTGATTCAGTAATAGATGGAATTATTGTACAGAATATGAAATTTCTTTTAGAGTCCAAAAATTATACATCTTTTTATATAAAGTTTGGAAATACAGTTTATTCACGTAACTTTATAAATGAAAATAATAATTTTGATAAAAGAACCTTAGATGCAATA